>SWCB01009336.1_pt1 | contig 90556 bp, 82 predicted proteins | sample 4692901 | NCBI WGS metagenome assembly SWCB01 (sample SAMN10267276, study PRJNA491770) | bioreactor metagenome | isolation source: DHS bioreactor inoculated with subseafloor sediment | place: Japan: off Shimokita Peninsula | collected 2006-08 | reverse complement strand
CCCCAAATATAGCTACAATCCGCTAGAAAATAAGGCCTTTACACTTTTTCAGCAGACCCTAATTATCCTTGCCTGAATATATTCTTTGGCAGTTTTGCCAATTCTCGCTTTCACGGTTCGGTTTAAATGATCAGGCGTGATATAAAGCCCGCTCGCATAATAGGTCGTTGAATGTTCTGTTTTATAGCTGTCCTCCACGCTCTTTTTAAAAGCCCTGATCAGGTTATCTCCGGTAGTATCTACATCCGATTCGATGGGGTTGATCGCACAAATATTATTACATTCTATAAGCAGGAGTTTTAAAAAAGCACCAATAGACAAACACTTCATGTTTGTATCACTGCTGAATAGTTTAAGAATGTTTTTTGCAAAATCCTCTATAACATCATATTGTTCCTTATTTGGCAGTAATGGTGGGCTTTGTCCATAATTTTGAAAGAGTTTCAAACTATCAATAAACGAGATTGGAATAGAACTTTCCACTAAAAACTGATTAGAAAAAGTCATTACAAATCCTAAAGGTTTTTCGGTTTCAATAACCTGGTGTACCTGACCGGGAGCAACAAAGAAAATTTGTTGGTTTGAAAACTCATAGGTATTAAAGTCTATTATATGTTGCCCCTTTGCTTTATTGACAATTAAAACCGTATAATAGTTGTGTCTATGTGGTTCGTCAGATTCTCCGTTTCGTTTTGTATAAATATCTTCCATTTTAGATATCCAAAAACTCACGTTTTCCTTTCCGGAATTTACTTTTGGGTATGTTTTTACGGTATTCATTTAAAACTTCCAAAAATGTTGTTATATGTTCATGGGCCAAAATAAATATCGGCTGATCTCAATCCAGCTCCACTGATGCAGCCAGTTTGAGCATTTTACCGCTTATGGAAAACAGCCATTTGAGTTGTTCCCAAACCAGATGCGCCTCTTGAAGGTCACGTACGGTTTGTTTGTCACTGGATGCCAAACTCCTGATTTCTAATAAATTGAACTTAGGCAACTGTTCCTCAAAAAGAGGATCGTTTTCTGCAAACGCCTTCGCAACGTCGCATTTCCTGTCTTTCAGGCATTGGAGAACCCTCTCCAGGTTCTTCTCTATTTTTTCTGTTACAATCTTGAAGTGTTCGGATGCCTCAGTAGTTTTGTGAAGCTGTATGTATGTGCTTAACGAAGCCAATGAAGCTAAAAGTGTATGATTCAGGACGACCAGTTCGTAAATTTTTTCCGTATCCCTTTGCTTAGAAATTGGTTCCTGTGCCATACGTTGAAACGCCGTGCTCAGATTAGAGGTTCCCAAAAATGCTTCCTTACGCGCTATATTGTAGGAGGTCGGTATGTTTCCCTTACGCTGGTAGTATTCAGTAATTTTATGGAGGAAGTCCTTATTGGCTTTCACACTTTTTTCGATACTTTCCTTAATTTCAACAAACTCCCAGGTAGGCAAAAGCCATAACATGGCCGCATAGGACAATCCGGCTCCAACAAGCGTGTCCAATATCCGGAATTTAATCACGGTCAGAATATCCGGCTGGAGAATAGCATAGATAAAGACCACGCCCAGCGTAATGAAAGTCGCCGAAGCTCTAAAGTTTTTTTGCAACATGGAAAGTGCTATCACCAAAGAAGCCACGGCCATGGCTCCGTATATATAGGGATCCCACACCAGTAAAACCATACCGGTGGCGATGGCTCCGCCGATAAGTGTACCGATAATACGGTCTTTAGCCCGGCTCTTTGTGAGCCCGTAACTGGGCCGCATAATTACGATAACGCTTAACAAGATCCATTGCGGATTCTGAAAAGGGAAGAGTGAACCCAGTGCATAAGCGATCATAACTGTAACCGCCAGCCGAAACGAGTGTCTGAAAATGGTAGATTTAAAACTAAAGTTCCTTAGCAATAGCATGGGATTATACTCCTGAAGTGCTACAAAGCGTTTGGCAACTTTTCTTTCAATAACATCAATTTCAGTAGCATCAGGATCACCTAACAGCCATTTTATTCTTTTTAGTTTTTCGAACTGTTTTTCCTGATATTCGAGTAAATTTTGAAGCATAAGATATTCCTCGTAATCCAGGGTTTCACGAAGCAAATCTATTTCAAGTCTTACATCTTTAAAACATTGCCTCATATTATCGTTCCCGGGCAGATGTTTATTGTTGTTCCCCGCTTCTGAAATCATGCGCAATTGGAAAGACATTTCAAAAATCAGATCCTGAAATCTTTTAATGTATTGGGGATGATCCTTAAAGAGTGCATTCATTCGATCATAGTTTCCGGGATTGGCGATTGCCGTTTCCATCATTTCCACCAACTGCACAAATATCAACAGGCGTTTATCCTGATAATTCGACAAACCGGAAGTCTTTCTGGAAAGAATCAAAATTTCTCTCAGGGTCTCATGATTCCCGGTAAGCTCTTTTTGCAGGTTCTGTAATTTAGACTGTAATTTTTTTTGGTCTTCATGTGGGTCGATCAACTTTCCGCGTGCTTCTATAAATGCAGCCGTAAGCGCATAAGTTTCAGACAAATATTCCTCGGTCTCTGCCTTAGGGTTTATTCGATGCCAAACCATGGATAAGAGCAGATACCAAAGTCCGCCTGCACCTATCAACACAGCATATTGATAGATTTCCAGTCCTTCTGATTCGTTGGCAAAGCTCAATACCAGGGCCATAAGGCCCGAAAAACTAACAAGCGAGGCGCGAAAGCCATAGACCGAAATAAAAGCGATGGAAAAAGTGAGCAATCCCAATAGAGGAAGCAACACCCAAAGATCAAAATGCAAATAGCCTTTAATAAAACTGACGAACATGACCAATGCCGCAGCAATAAGAATGCTTATATTTTTATGTCGAAAACTACCAGTGACATCGCTGGGCGAACTCCAAAAGGCACCGAAGCTGAGTGCCAGCCCAATTTCCAGATACCCGAGTTGTATGCCTGTTAATATGGGTAGAATAACCGCAATACCAACCCTGATGGCCCGTGAAAAACTGACGCTTTTCAAGAACTGTTGCAGCTCCCTAAAATGCTCGGAGATAAAAAGGGTTACAAAACTTAAAACAGAAGGATTCACAAGCAAAGATAGGATTTATTGCAAAACTGATTTTATTTCTACTTTACCAGGATGTAAAAACTCTGTCTGTCTTTTTAATAATTAAAGTCGATGTGTTGATGCTGCTCCGCCTTGCGGTCGTCATTTAAATGATGACTAATGCCGTATATCCTAACTTGACAAACTGGAGTATCAATTACTTTTGCATTCTTTTCATTGAATCCAATTTCAACTGATTGCAGGCGAAGCCTTTGGCAGAAAAGTACCTGTTTCGGTTTTCATCAAACTGTTTATGCTTGAAATAAAAAGCAAAAAAAAGTAAATAAATATTTTTTAAGCAACTTTTGCTAAAGTTAGGGGTTGTATTCCTGTACTGTATAAATAATAAATTCGACATGAAGCTACTTGAAAAAATTTTATTGCCGATTGATATCAGCACTGACTTTGGCGAACAATTGAATGTAGCAATTGAACTTTCACGAACTTTTAATTCTGAAATTATTATTATCTATGTTCTACCCGAAGAAGTATTACATGATGATATTAAAGAGTTTGTAATTCAGGCCATTACTGATTCTTTGAATAAAATCAGGGAAGCCTTTAGTAAAGAAGGAATTATTGTCAGAGAACCTGTAATCGAAAATGGCAAACCAGTCGAAAAAATTATAGAAATGTCTGTTAAGGAGAATGTAAATCTTATTCTTGCAGGCTCAGGAAATAAAGGCATAAAAGAAAAGTATCAACTGGGGATCACAGCTGAAAAGCTAATCAGGCTGTCGGATAAGCCAGTTTGGATTGTTAAATCAAATGAAAAGACAAAACTAAAAAACATTCTATGTCCTGTTGATTTTTCGGGTCCTTCTATACGTGCACTTAAAAATGCCATTTTATTATCAAAGAAATTTAAGGCAAATCTCAGGATTTTAAGTGTTTATCAGCCATATACGAATACTTCGCCGAGAGCAAGAATTGACGAAGAAAAGGAGAATGCCAATTTACTAAAACAAACTGAAGAAAAAATGTCTTTGTTGGTAAAAGAATTCGACTTATACGGATTAAATTGTGAAATAGATATTCAAGCTGGTTCTGCTCATGAAAGGATTTTACATACAATTAAAAAATATGGTCATGATTTATTGGTTATTGGCACAAACGGACGCTCGGGAATAAATCGATTTTTAATGGGTAGCATCACGGAGAAAGTTACCCGTGAAATGCTTTGTTCTTTTGTTACAACTAAGACTCAAGATATTATTAAATTAAAATTTGATGACGAGATTAAGGAAATAGAAATCCACTTAAAAAATGCCAATGAATTAGTCGAAAGTGGATTTTATAAGGAAGCAATAAATCAATTTATGATTAGCTTGCAGATTAATGACATGCACATTCCATCAATGTATAAACTTGCGGAATTACACAGAAGAACCGGCGATCTTGCAAAGGCTAAGTATTACGACGATATGGCCAGGGAATTGTTAGCCAGGTTATGGGATAAAAAGATTGAGCAAGAGATTAGAAAACATTATAGTTCAGGGAAATAGGATTATTGTCCTTCACAAATTTTTGTAAGTCATGAAAACATTTATAATGATAATTGAAATTATCGAAAGGTTTATTATTTTAACCTGAGTAGTTTTGATGGCCATTGTGCTTGTGATTGCATCAGTTGAAGTTGGGTTTATTATTATAACTGAGCTTTCAAACCCTTATGAAACAAATGGAATTATCATTGATATTAATGGTTTATTAGAGACTTTCGGATTCTTTTTAACCGGTTCAATCGGATTTGAATTGTTTGAAACGGTAAAGTTATATTGGAAAGAGAATGTTTTTCACGGGGAAGTTATCCTGCTGGTCAGTCTTATTGCAGTTGCCCGTAAAGTAATCGTACTGGATTATTCTAAAGAAGATCCACTGACTATTTTTGCCATTGCTGCGCTAATTGCCGCTATTTCGTTTGGATATTATTTAATAAAGATAACATTAAGAAGGGATAAAACGAAAAGCACTAATTGAAAATGAGCCGTTAACTTAAACGCATCAGCAAATCGCTCGCACCAGTTATAAAACTTGTTTGAAAGAAAATGAAGGAAGAACTTCACAAACTTCCTTACTTTTACCTTTTAATTCAGAATATGTTCAAAGTTTTACTGGCCATTGGCTCAGGAAGTTTTCTTGGTGGAATATCGCGCTACCTTATTTCGCGGGCAATCCAGAACAATATGGCCTCAGCCTTTCCATTCGGCACCATGTGGGTAAACATTTTTGGATGCTTCCTTATTGGCTTGCTGTTTGGCCTTTCTGACCGTGGGAACCTATCAAACAATGAGTTGAGGCTTTTCCTAACGGTTGGCTTTTGCGGAGGGTTCACCACTTTTTCTACCTTCTCTGCAGAAAACATAGCATTGCTCAGGGATGGAAGTTTTCTGCATTTCACCCTGTATGCCGGGTTAAGCGTATTTTTAGGGCTTGCAGCCACATTTGGAGGCCATGCACTCACAAAAATATTTTAATTATGGATAGTCAGACCGAAATTACCCGTCTGAGAATCTACCTCAGCAGTACCGACAAATTCAGACATTCACTCCTGAGTGAAACGATTGTTTTCGCGGCAAAGCGCTACGGATTGGCCGGGGCAACCGTTTTCAAAGGCATTATGGGCTTTGGGGGCAGCAGTGTGGTACACACAGTTAAGTTGTGGGAAATTTCAGAAAAAATGCCCGTGGTTGTTGAAATAGTCGATGAAACTCAGAAAATAAACTACTTCCTCTCATCAATCCTGCCCTGGTTCGATAAAATTACGACAGGCTGCATGATTACAGTAGAAAAGGTAAATATGATTTTCTTCAGGAAAGGCAACAAAACAAAGACCCTGTTCTAAACTTTAGGCGAATCAACGTTGGAGTCAATCAAATTCTCAGCACAGGGTTTACTTGACCTGATGAAGTTTAAAATCAGAAGTATTGTGGAAGGTAAGCGATGGGAAACTGTCCTTCACCACTTTTAGTATCCAATCCCCCTCGGCCAGGAAAACAGGATTTCCATCCCTGTCGAAGGCAACCGAACCCGATTTCCGAACCATAAACCTTTCCATTTCCTTTTTATCGTCACTGGTAACCCAACATGCTTTTGTATAGGGTAGGCTTGCAAACCGGCATTTGGCGCCATATTCATGTTCCAGTCTGAATTTGATAACATCATACTGAAGTTCGCCCACGGTACCTATAATTTTTTTCTGTCCGGCCTCAACGATAAACAACTGCGCCAAACCTTCACCAGCAAGTTGGCGAACGCCTTTATCAAGCTGTTTGGACCGGAAAGGATCCAGGTTAATCACTTCGCGCAAAATTTCAGGTGAAAAGCTGGGGATTCCTTTAAACATAAGGGGTTCACCTTCGGTAAGTGTATCGCCAATGGTAAAATCGCCATTGTCATACAAACCAACCACATCGCCAGGCCAGGCTTCATCGATAATGCTTTTGGCATTTGCCATAAAACTGGTGGGCGACGAAAAACGCAACTTTTTGCCCAGCCGACTGTGATGATAAAACTTATTCCTTTCAAACCTGCCCGAGCAGATGCGCATAAAGGCAACACGGTCGCGGTGATTGGGATCGAGATTGGCATGAATTTTAAAGACAAAGCCGGTAAGTGCTTCTTCATCGGGCTGAACCACCCGGTCAGCAGCTTCAACCGGTCCGGGCGAAGGGGCAATCTGGATGAAAGTATCCAACAGCTCTTTCACACCAAAATTATTCAGGGCACTACCAAAAAACAAGGGCGCCATGTATCCTTCACGATAAAGGTTCATATTAAAACCTTCAAAAAAATCATGAACAAAACCGATCTCTTCCTTTAACTTATCCATTAAAGTAGCTCCAATAAAATCATGAACAGCAGGAGCTTCCAAATCATCAGCTTCAAGAATGGTTTGTGGTACCGAGGTTTTATCAGGAAGAAATAAACTTACTTTCTTATCATAAAGATCATACACCCCTTTGAATCCATCCCCCTGACCAATGGGCCAGGTGTAGGGGCTTACGGCAATACTCAGTTCCTTTTCGAGTTCTTCAATCAGGTCGAAGGCATCACGGCCTTCCCTATCCATTTTATTGATAAAAATCATCACCGGGGTATGACGCATCCGGCAGACTTCCATCAGTTTACGGGTTTGCTCCTCAACACCTTTTACGGAATCCACCACCAAGATAACGCTGTCAACCGCCGTAAGTGTGCGGTAGGTATCTTCAGCAAAATCCTTGTGGCCCGGTGTATCGAGAATATTTACCCGAATATCTTTGTAATCAAAGGCCATTACGGAGGTGGAAACAGAAATTCCCCTTTGCCGCTCAATTTCCATAAAATCGGAAGTTGTCGTTTTCCTGATTTTATTGCTTTTTACCGCACCGGCAGTTTGAATGGCGCCACCCATAAGAAGTAATTTCTCGGTCAGGGTAGTTTTTCCGGCATCCGGGTGACTGATAATGGCAAAAGTTCTTCGTTTATTTATTTCAGATTTCAGGCTCATAAACACATTGCAAGAGGCCGGAATGACCGGCTATTTTGATATTAAGGATTATTTGTGGGGAAAGCGGTATGCCAGCTAACCAAAGGAAACCTTTTCAGACCAACCGGCGGCAAACATCCGGAAGAAACAATACTGCTGTAATTTGGTTAAATACACATTATTATATTGAGGCGGCAAAATTAGTAAAAAATCAGGCCGGCACAACAATAGACTGTAACACACATTCTTTCATTTGAAACAATTTTTTTTAAGCGGTATAAAAACATTATCCTAATTTTGCACCTCAAAACAAACAACGAACATGTCAGAAATCACCAAACTACAGCCTTCGGAGGCTTACGCAAAAATTACTGAAGGCGCTATATTCCTTGATATTATTGACGAAGAAGGATTCAGTGTTGTCGCCTATGATGGCATTGCATCCACACAGGTTACCCTTTTACAATTGCTGGAGAAACTCCAATGGATGGATAAAGGTCCAACATACATTACCGGAGGTTATGATGAAGCCAGTGGCTTTAAAGCAGCCAATTTGCTTTTCCATCAGGGCTTCGAAAATGTTGCCTATGTTGCCGGAGGCGTTCAGGCCTGGTTTCAGGAAGGCTATCAGGTAAAATACAACGTAAATGGCGGTTGTGGCACCGGAAGCTGCGATACAGGAAGTTGCGACACGGGTAGCTGCGGAAGCGACTATGAAGATGAAGACTCCTCCGGCGGATGCAGCGGATGCTCCTGCGGACACTAAGATTTGAGAGTCTCTTGTTGAAGGCCTGCGGCCGGACGGTAACTGATTGGACGATTGGAAAATTGGAAGCATTTTGCTATGCCTGCGACAGGGAGCAAGGTGATGGAAGAATGGAATATTGGAAGATTGGGAAGATCTGTTGATGCATGCGGCAGCGAGGTCCTCCATTCGGTGGTTGAGCGGAGTCGAAACCATCCGAATTAGATTGAAGGATGGCCCTTCGGCCAAGGATATAAATAATGGAAAATTGGGGAGATGGTGGAATGCCTTCGGCAGGGAAAAAGAGAATGGAAGATTGGAAAGTTGGATGAATGGGACATTCTGGAGTGCCTGAATCAGTGATGTAAAAATCTCAGGCTGAATGGCTTAGAAATTAGAAATTAGAAATTTTCTTTCCTCAGCTCCCCTCTTCCCAATCTAAACCTCCTTCACATCCAGCGCATCGCGCAAGCCATTACCTATCAGCATAAAAGCAAGCACCAGAAGCATAATGCAAAGCCCGGGCAAAATGGCCAGCCACGGATTGTCCAGAATAATGTATGGGTAATTTTCTTTGATCATGGTTCCCCAGGAAGGCATGGGCGGTTGCACGCCTATTCCCAGAAAGCTCAAACCGGCTTCAATAAGGATGGCAGAAGCAAAATTGGCTGCCGAAATCACAATTACCGGCCCCATGGTATTGGGTAGCACATGCCGGAGTATAATCCTGCGGCTTTTATAGCCCAAAGCCCGGGCAGCTTCCACAAATTCTTTTTCCCTGATGCTCAATATCTGGCCACGCACAACGCGCGCCACTTCAACCCACATGGTTAGTCCAACTGCGATGAACACCTGCCAAAAACCTTTGCCCAATGCAAAAGTGATGGCAATAACCAGCAATAATGTCGGAATGGACCAAAGCACATTGATAAACCAAATGATCAACTGATCCACCCACCCCCTGAAAAAGCCGGAAAGTGCGCCCAACAATATCCCTAGTACCAGTGAAATAAACACCGATATAAAACCCACCGATAAACTTACCCGTGCCCCAATCATCAACTGACTTAGCATATCGCGTCCAAAACGATCGGTGCCCAGCAAATAATATTGCTTCCTGATGTGTGATTTTTCGATAATCTCCTTTAATCGGGCTGGATCTGTTTCAATATGCTTCCCATTCAGGTCAGTTGATGGGAAACCCTGAATAGCATTAGCAGGCAAGGCATAAACCACATCAGCTAAATGAAACGCGTAAACCAATGAATTCCCGCTTACGGAAGGCTCCCAGGCTGTTACTTTTATGCTATCTCCTTTAAATTCCCAGGCCGAAACAGGTATTTTCTGATCATTGCTCCGACAACCGTACAACCATCGTGTCAATAGTCCACATTTATGCCGGGCTACATTTTCAGTAACTTTCAGCATATTCACTGAAAAGCCGGGCTTTTGGGCAGCAATCTCCAGGTGTTGCTCATTGGCATATGGCGATGAATCCGGGGTTATCAAATAACCGGCAATGGCAACCAGGGTTACCAACACTATAAAATAGAATGAGAACAAGGCTGGTTTATTTTTTACCAGCTTTTTAAGTGCTTTTTGGTTGAGAGAGCCTTCGCGGACGATTTTGATTCGAAACAGCAATTCGGTTTGGCTTTAGAAGTATGAATAAAAATTCTAATTAGAATGACTTATCCCCACCCAGGATGCCGCCAAGAATTGAACCGCCCATTCCGGCTACGCCACGGCTTTCGCCACGATTAGAATGTGTAGCAGCAGCAATCCTATCTGCGAGCCGCGAAAAGGGAAGGCTTTGCAGGTAAACCAGCCCGGGACCGGTCAACTTTACCAGGAACAGGCCTTCACCGCCAAAGAGCGCATTCTTAAAGCCTCCAACAAAGCGGATATCATAATCAACAGAAGGATGGAAGCCAACCAGGCAACCGGTATCCACGTGGAGGACCTCTCCGGCTTTGAGTTCACGTGGAACGATGGTCCCTCCGGCCTGAACAAAAGCAAGTCCCTCTCCCGATAAGCGTTGCAGAATAAATCCTTCACCACCAAAAAAACCGGCACCAATCTTCTTCGTGAATGCAATATCAATGTCAATTCCACGGGCGGCGCACAAGAAGGAATCCTTCTGGCATAGAAATTCGCCACCAAGTTTACCAAGGTCAAGGGTGATGATTTTCCCGGGATATGGCGCTGCAAAGGCCACCTTCCGCTTATAGTTATCGGTATTGAGGAAGGTAGAAATAAAGAAACCATCGCCAGTCAACATGCGTTTAAATCCCTTGAAAAGCCCTCCACCAGTAGTGGTCTGCATTTCAATGCCCTGGTCCATGAACATCATAGCACCAACTTCGGCACGCACCCCTTCCTGTGGATCAAGCTCAATTTCAACCAATTGCATATCATCTCCAACAATCTTATAGTCAATAATATCTACCATGTTTTTAAATTTTGAGTTGTCAATATGTAAAAGCAAAAATAGCCCAAAATGTATGATTTTTAAACAGAAACTACCGAAAGGCAGGAGAATTAGTCATAAAACATTGATATTAGCTTATCCTATGACTTGAATTTCTTCGATTTTTGATTGAATAAATCACAATACCGGTATCCTTACAAAAATCTTAATGCATTTGTTTTCTAATTCAGGAAAATGTATTATTTTTGCCTCCTCAAATTAGATGGTGGTTTTAGCTCAGCTGGTTAGAGCGCTTGATTGTGGTTCAAGAGGTCGCGGGTTCGAATCCCGTATCCCACCCAGAAAAGAGGTTGTCATAAATGGCAGCCTCTTTTTTTGTGGAATTTAATCTTGCTTCACCACAAACCAATTATAGTCTGAGCTATGATCAGATACCCGAAACTGAATAAAAAAACCTCCGCCAATTCCATTTGACGAAGGTTTTTTAGAATACTATTATTCTGAATATCTGACAGTTACTGACTAACTGCCACCACTTTCATAGCCGGTGGGTTATGCAAATGGCGCTTCACGGCACAAAGATTGGCTGAATTGACTACGGCATCACGATATTTATCCGGAAAAGAAGCCGGCAAAATAATCCTGATTTCCAAATCAGAAATCATATGGGTTTCGGGATTAAATTTCATTTCCTGTTCCAGGCTTATTCCATCCGTCGAAATTCCCCGTTGGTCACAAAATGACTTAACGTAAATCCCTGCACAGGTGCCTATAGAAGCGAGGAACAAATCGAAAGGGGCCGGAGCAGAATTATCCCCACCAGACCGCACCGACTGGTCGGTTACAATACGGTGTCCATTATGATCAGCAACAATTTTCTTATTTCCTTCAAAAGTAATTTTCATTCGTCGTTTTTTAATGATGAGTGGTAAAAATTGAATTGAGTGCTTCCCTTACAAATAAGGTGCCTTTTTAGATAAATGTCAGGGAAACTTCCTTCAAAAATTTATCTTCAAGCAAGCGGGCAATCCGCTTCACCACGGTTCGGCGAATTTCAAGTTCAACCGGAAGGCTGGGATCCTGATGGGCGATATTGATGCGTGTACCAATTATAAAGTGAATTTCATCACTTTCGATAAACATCTTTACAATCCTGTCGGCAGGCCCCCGCCCCAGACGGCTGCTGTTGCTATAACTTTTCAGCAGTTCCGTAACTTTACCAAGGGTAAGAATGCCTTCGGTAATCAGGTCAACGCCTTCCATCATCGAAATGGGCGGCAGATCGGGGTCATCAAAATCGAAGCTGTCTTCAATCTTGCGGTTCAGTTCCCGGGCAATAATATCAGATGTAGTGGCACCGCAAAGGATTTTCTTACCCTTAAAAGACTCCACCCGTTCTGCCAGTTCGGCATCTTTATCATCCTCAAACGGAGGACCGGTGCATACCAGCATTTTACGTGGCTCCCTGAAGTAAACCACGCCGCAACTTGTATCGTCCTTACTCATATAGCCATCGTTCACATGGGCCATATTTACAATTTTATGAGCCAGTTGCAAAGCCGAAAGGTCTGGTTCATGCTGAATCAATTCCAGCGCATATTGCTGCGCATTATCGCGGCCCCAGCCAAAAAGAAATTTACCTCCACCCAGGCCTGACTGGGCAACCCCATCGCTAAAAAAGATGATCCTGTCTTCCTTTTGAGGGACAAACTCACAACTATTCAGTTCTTTGCCTGCACTTTTCCCACCATCAAGCATTACGCAGGTCCATTCTGGATCAAAGATTTTCCCACCGCGCATAATAATGGTTTGCGGGTTATCATACTCAAGTATCCTCACTTTTCCATCATACTCAATATCGAGAATGGTAAAGGTGGAATAGCTCATTTTACGCTCACTGCATTCCGGCAAGGTATTCATGATAATTTCGGCAATACGGTGGATTTCTTTGTGCTCAACCGTAAAATTAAGCGCCATGGTTGCCGTTAAGATAGCCAGCATATTGGCTTTTACCCCATGCCCCATACCATCAGAAAGTACCACAACTATGCGATTTTCTTCAACCATGCGGCGCATCAGGAATACATCACCGCAAATGCGCGATTCATAATGATTTTTCAACTCAGCGTTGACCTCTATATAGAATCTGTTGTCCATGCGCGCTTATTTTTTTGCCGCTTTATGCGATTCAATGATAGAGTTGAGCATTTTTTCGGTTTTTGCAGCACCTTCGCCCAATAAAAAGGCAATTTTTTGCACCAGGTCAAGATTTTCGTCAATCACTTCGGTTACCCGGCTGATTACTTCTTCCTTACGGACTTCAGGAGAGTACATGTCGCGCAATACAGCACCAACAATTTTCCCTTTTTTGATGGGAAATACGGAAATATTCATCAACCTTTCGTCAATATAGATATCACGGTTTACAACATTTTCATTGCTGGTAAGCACTACCGTAAAAAGCTTGTACACCTGAAATGGAAGTAAAGTCTTGATATCAGCACCAATTAATCCCGGAATAATTTCATTGATCTCAGCGGCATCTTCACCCAACGAATTGATGAAACTCTGATTGGACTCAATCACCTTTAGGTTTTCATCCACTATAACAATAGAACTCGGCAACTTCTGCAGCATGGAAGAGGTTCTTTCAAGGGCTTCCTGTGCCATTTGCTGATCCTGTCTGGCTTTTTGTTCACTCTCTACCAATGCCTCACGGGTTTTGGCCAGTTTTTCATTGGTAAGCTTTAGGGTTTTTATAAAATCATGTTTACTTTTCAGGGAATAAGTGATACACATATCAGTTTTGGTAAGCCCTTTGGCCACAGCAACAGCAAAATCGTTACACGTCTCAAAACCACAAGCCCCGCAGCCCAACTTGTCATCATGGTCAAGCTTACCAATCACTTTGAGAATTTCCTTAACTTTTTCCTCGGGCGGGGGTTGAAGCCTTTGGTCATCATTTACAAATTCTGCCCTAAAGTCAATGGATGAAGCATATTTTATGCGATCGGCATCCCACTTTTTAACATCAAAATCCTTAAGTTTCTTTTTGGCATATTCAGCCACTAAGGTTTTTCTCAGGTACTTCTTTCCTCCTTTTGAAGTGCCGGGACCCATCAGACACCCCTCGCAATAAAACATATTGAAATGTTTGCGCACGAAATCCACCGAGGATTCAAACTCACGAATGGCTTCCAAAATGCTATCTTTACCTTCGGAAGTAATGATGCTGCCTTCCATCAGATCTTCGCTCAGGCCTGCTGCCTGAAGAATTCCATTACTTACAGCATAAAGCGAACCTTTATAACCTAAGGGTGCATCAAAATCGGAATATTCAACTGTACTTTCCTTAATGTTATGCTGATCAAAGAGTTGCCTGAGTTCAACAAAGGTTAGTACGGCATCCACCCTGGCATTGCCTTCATATCGCAATGCCTCGTCCTTGGCCCCAATGCAGGGGCCAATGTAAACCACACGAATCTCCTCTCCATATAATTGCCTCACCAACTGTGCCGATGCAATCATGGGTGAAACTATCGGGGCAAGATTGCCAATCAATCCGGGATGAAACTTCTCAATCAGGGCAACAATGGGGGGACAATTGGCCGAAATGTAATAACGACCCAGAAAGTTCGTAAACAATTCACGGTATTCCGCGGCAACCATATCCACGCCAAAGGATACTTCATTCACGTGACTGAAGCCAAGTTCACGAATCATGCGGACAAATTTCCGGTAATCGGTAATATCGTCAAACTCCCCGGAAATACTGGGTGCTACAATAGCAACAACCTTTTCATCCGAAGCAAGCATTTGTTCCACAACTTCGCATGAATCCCTGTAAGTAATGGCTAAAGGCGCACATACAATCAGGCAACTTCCGCAACCAATACAGCGACCATCATCCACAACGGGAACTTCCTGAGTGCCTTTCACCTGTATGGCATTCACCGGACAAGCCCTGACGCAGGCGTAGCAAACCTTGCATTTTTCGGCATCTATGGAGATTAAAGGGGGTTTCATAAGCATGATTTGAATTCAGGGTAAGTTTAATGGCAACTTTTAGTTGAAAGACGTCCTTAAATGTTGGTTTTGTTTTTACCAAAAATGCCATCGAGAATCGCGAGCACTTTATCTTCATTCAATCCGGTATATTCCTTGCCATCAATATGGATGAGTGGCCCACGATCGCAACTGCTGAAACAATGCGCACCATGAAAATATACAAGGTGGCGAAGATTATTTTCATTCAAATAACGTTCTACGGCTTTTACCAAATGCTTGTTCCCACGGGCAAAGCAGGAACTACCAAGACAAATCTGTATATCAATCCTGTTATCTTCTTGCATTGTTTGAAGTCAATTTATAGTCACTTTCATGAATGATGAATTACATAATTTCGACAAAATTAACATTGTGGCGGTTATTTTAAACAGAATGAACAAAAATAACCAAAAAATTAAAAATAACTGTTAAAAAATTAACATTGTTATTAAAATAACAGTAATTTTATCCACACAAAGCGATTATTCAATACAGGTTTACGGCTGTAGCCTTAGGAACCAAATTTCTTAAAAAACTGTAAATCAATAAACAATGGCAGACAGGATAGATGAAATAATCAACAGGCATTTGAATGTACAGCGAGAAACCCTGCTTCCTTTATTACAAGACCTCCAGAACGAGCTTGGTTATTTATCGGAAGATGCCATCAATCGCATCTCCGTTTCACTAAAGCTTCCCACCAGTAAAATTTATGGGGTAGCCACTTTTTACGACCAATTCCGGTTTGAGGCAAGAGGACGTTTTCACATACAGATTTGCCATGGAACCGCCTGCCACATCAATACTTCGGCCCGCATTATACAGGAAGCGGAGCGCCTGCTCAAAATCAAACCAGGGCAAACCTCACGCGATGGAATGTTTAGCATTGAGGTGGTCAATTGCATGGGTGCATGTGGACTTTCGCCTGTTATTGCTGTAAATGAAAAGTATTATCACGGCATTACTCCCGGCGATTTGAAAGAGATTCTGGAAAAATGTAAAGACAATCCCACAGCCTTATGAATAGCATAGCAAACATAGATCTGCCCCGGTTTACAGATTATAGTCTCTTGGGTCATCATCCGGAAGATGCTCCTGCGATGGAGGAATACATCAGCAGTCTGAAGCGGGATAAGGTGGATAAACCTGTTTTATACATCAGCTCGGGCACTTGCGGACTAATTGCTGGTGCTGGCAAAACACTGGAAGCCATAAACAACTATTTAAATGAAAAGGAAATAGATGCCGAAATTGTACAAGTGGGATGTATTGGATTGTGTATTCACGAGCCATTGCTCGATGTGCAACTTCCCGGAAAAAGACGCATCTCTTTTTCAAAGGTTTCGGAAGATATTGTTGATCCACTGCTGGATGATATCCTGAATGGTGTATTGCCCGATAATAATATACTGGGGCAGTATTCACATCCCAATCAGGAAGCCTGGGAAGGCGTAAAGCTGCTCAACGAAATGGCCTATTTCAGGTTACAAAACCGCCTGGTGCTAAAGCATTGTGGAATCATTAATCCTTTTTCCATTGAGGAATACATTGCACGCGGTGGCTACAAGTCCCTGACCAGGGTTTTGCGCAACTACTCACCCGATAAAGTATGTGAAATTGTTGAAGATTCAGGATTAAGGGGACGCGGTGGCGGAGGTTTCTCCACCGGACGGAAATGGAAAACAGCCCTCAACACGCAGGTGGACCAACGCTATTTAATTTGCAACGGCGATGAAAGCGATCCCGGCGCCTTTATGGACAGGGCCATTTTTGAAGGAGACCCGCACAAATTGCTCGAAGGTGTTGCCATTGCAGCTTATGCTATAAATGCCAGCAAAGCCTATATTTATATCAGGGCGGAATACAAACTGGCAGTTGACCGGCTTCATATAGCCATTGAACAGGCAGGACAGGCCGGATTGCTTGGTCAGAATATATTAGGCAGCGGTTATAACCTTGTGATTCAAGTGCGTGAAGGCGCCGGTGCCTTTGTGTGCGGTGAAGAAACAGCGCTCATTTCAAGCATTGAAGGCAAAAGGGGAACACCCGGGCCGAAACCTCCGTTTCCCTCCATAAAAGGACTCTTTGGCAAACCCACCGTTGTAAATAATGTTGAAACCCTGGCCAATATTCCTTCCATCATTGAAAATGGACCGGTCTGGTTTTCGTCTATTGGCACCGAAAATAGCAAAGGCACGAAAGTTTTCGCCATAGCTGGTAAAGCAACCATTACAGGATTGGCTGAAGTAAGCATGGGTACCTCGCTCAAAGACCTCGTTTATTATGTTTGCGGGGGAATTAAGGAAGGTAAACGACTGAAAGCAATACAACTTGGCGGCCCTTCGGGTAGCTGTCTGCCCGAGAAGAGCCTTGATGTAATCATTGACTACGAAGCCCTCGTTGAGGCTGGTACCATAATGGGATCAGGTGGATTGGTGGTGATGGATGAAGACACCTGCATGGTGGACATTGCCAAGTTTTTTACCGACTTCCTGCAAAAGGAAAGCTGTGGAAAGTGTATTCCCTGTCGGGAAGGAACCCGCAGAATGCATGAAATCCTCGAAAATATTACCCGACGGCCAGTAAACGAAAGTGGATTTGAAACACTTGAGCGTTTTAAGGGCGTAATGCAACTTGAAAACCTGGCCGATGTCATCAAGGACACTTCCCTTTGCGGACTGGGTCAAACAGCGCCCAACCCGCTCTTAAGCGCGTTAAAATATTTCCGTGAAGAATTTGAAGAACATATTTTTGATAGAAAATGTCGTGCCGGGGTTTGCAAAGACCTGAAAGTCTATTACATAGACGTGGAAAAATGCACCGGATGCACGGCCTGCGCAAAGAAATGCCCCACCAATGCCATCATCGGGTCGCCCCGGGTGCCGCATTTTATCATTGAGGATAAGTGCATTGGATGCGGCATTTGCTTTGATGTTTGCAAATTTGTCGCTGTTTTTGTAAAATAAACCTTTGGCATAATAACTTTAAACGGTATGAATTTTCCGATAGAGGTAAACAATAAAACCATCATAGCCCGAAGAGGCGAAACCATACTCGAAGCCCTTGACCGGAATGGAATATCGGTTCCGACGCTGTGCCATATACCCGAGCTGCAACCTACAGGCTCATGCCGCATGTGTGTGGTGGAAGTAGAAGGCAAACCCAACCTTATTACCGCCTGTTCCTATCCTGTGGAAGAATGGATGAAAATTAAAACCCATTCCCCAAGGGTAGTCAACGCACGCAAAACCAATGTAGAGCTGCTGCTGAGCAATCATCCTGACGACTGCCTTTATTGCGAACGCAACGGAAACTGTGAATTACAAAGTTTTGCCGAGCAACTAAATGTAAGGGAACGCAGGTTTACCGGCAAAAAAAACAAATATAAAACCGACCCTTCGGGATCGAGTATCGTACGCGATCCGGCAAAATGTATTTTGTGCGGACGATGCGTCCGAACCTGCGACGAGATTATCGGGGCATGTACTCTTGGATTTATTGGACGCGGAAACAAAACCATTATCGGGCCTTCGTTCAACAAACAACTAAACCTTTCAAGTTGTATCGCCTGCGGGCAATGCATTATGGCCTGTCCCACCGGAGCCCTGCACGAAAAAAGACATGCTTCTGATTTGCAGAATGCACTTCACCAAAAAGACAGGCATGTTGTTATCATGCACTCCCCCACAGTGGGCGTGAGCCTTGCAGAAGCCTTTGGTGCAAAAGCCGGAAAGGACATCACAGGGCTGATGAACGCGGCCTTGCGAAAAACCGGATTCGATAAAGTGTTTGACGGCGCATTTGGGGCAGATCTTTACATAATGGAACTGGCCGCCGAAATAGAGCATCGCATAAAAAATGGTGGCATTTTACCTGTTTTCAGCAGCGATTGTCCTTCCTGGATAAAATACCTGGAGCAATGGCATCCTGAAATTATACCGAATGTATCGGTATGCAAATCGCCTTCTCAGATGCTGGGAGCCATAATTACCAATCATTACACCAGGACCTACCACATAAATCCCGATCAGCTTTACACGGTGAGCACCATGCCCTGCACCGCTAAAAAATTTGAAGCCCAACGCGGACAAATGACCCATAAAGGCATCAGTGACGTGGACTCAGTACTTACCACCCGCGAACTCGCGCAGTTTATCAAACTTAATGGCATTGACTTACAGCAAAATGACAACGAGCTGACTGATTTCCCTTACCATATCCGCAGTTCGGCGGGCAAACTTATGTCGGTTTCGGGTGGCCTAACGGAAGCCTTGATCCGCACCTTGCATTTCAGGTTAACCGGCAAAGATTTCCCAACGCCCAAAATAAATGAGCTCAGAAGCAATAAGGAAATAAAAGAGGTTCACCTCAAAATGGGGAATTACAAACTGGGCTTTGCCGCGGTGAGCACCGTTAAGCATGCGGCCCAACTGATTGACGAAATAGCCACCGGGCGCGATGACCTTCATTTTATTGAAGTGATGGCTTGCCCGGGCGGGTGTGTGGGCGGCGGCGGTCAGCCAATTGTTAAGGATATGGGTGCGATAAAAGCACGTACCAAGGCTGTTTACGAAACCGATGACAAGGATTCAATCCGGGCTTCCTACAAAAATCCGGCAATTGTGGAACTATACCGCGATTTCCTGGGAGAACCGTATGGTGAAATGTCGGCTAAACTTTTGCATACTTCTTACAAAAAGAGGGATGTAGCACTTTAAGTACCAAGGTTTATGGCAACACAGGAGAATAACACAACAAAAAAGCATCTGGTAACGACCATTAAAGAGCGTTGCCGGGTCTGCTACACCTGTGTTCGCGAGTGCCCTGCCAAAGCCATTCGTATCATTAACGGGCAGGCCGAAGTGATGAATGAACGCTGCATTGGCTGCGGCAATTGTGTGAAAGTTTGCAGCCAGAATGCAAAGGTTTTCCGAAATGAGACAGATGCTGTAAGGCAATTGATTAAATCGGGCGAGCCGGTGGCAGCTATTGTTGCACCCAGTTTTCCAGCCGAATTTTCAGAAATCCGGAATCACCGCTTATTGGTTTCCCTCGTTCGGGAGCATGGGTTTAAATATGTTGCCGAGGTTTCGTTTGGTGCCGACCTGGTAGCTGCGGAGTACAAAAAAGTACTTCAATCACAGGATATCCCACCAGTTATCTCCTCCGACTGCCCGGCCATTGTAAGTTATATTGAGCATTATCATCCCGGGCTTGTTGGCTCATTGGCTAAAATTGTATCGCCTATGGTTGCCATGACCCGTGTGATGCGAAAACGATATGGTAAAGATTTAAAAATCGTATTCATTGGTCCATGTGTCGCAAAAAAAGACGAATCAGAAGAAGTTGATGCTGCCATAACCTTCAGGGAACTTCGCGAAATGATTCAGCAGCGCGGACTTAAACCAGCAGACGTCAGCCCTTCGGAATTTGACCCACCGCTTGGCGGGAAAGGCGGAATATTTCCTGTGAGTAGGGGTTTGCTCAACACGGTTGGCATTAAAGAAGATATTTTTGAGCGGAATGTGATTGTAGCAGAAGGAAAACCTGCCTTTCAGGAAGCGATCCGTGAATTCGAAAACGGACAGATTGCCCAGGAACATCTGGAACTTTTGTGTTGTGATGGATGCATCATGGGCCCTGGAATGTCGCCCTATCCGATGTTCTCATCACTCAGTCGCCGGTATCGAAAACGCGCCAGCGTGAGCGATTATGTGATCCACAAGCTGGAAACCATAGACCTGAAACAGTGGGAAAAAGATGTTGAAACCTATGGCGCACTCGATTTATCCCGCGAATTTATCAACCGCGACATCAGGTATGACAAACCCGACAGAAAAGATATTGATGAAGTACTGCTAAAAATGGGCAAAACAGGGCCTCAGGACTTTTTAGATTGCGGTGCCTGTGGATACGACTCGTGCGAGGAACATGCCATAGCAATTATTCGCGGCCTCGCCGAACAAGAAATGTGCCTGCCATTTACCATCGAAAAACTGCACAATTACATTGGGGAACTCAATGTTTCAAATGAAAAACTGGCAAACACCCAGGAAGCATTGCGCCACTCTGAAAAACTTGCAGGTATGGGGCAACTCTCTGCCGGAATTGCCCATGAGCTGAACAATCCTCTGGGAATCATTACCATGTACAGCAACATCCTGAAAGATGAAGCCAGTGCCGAAGATCCCATACGCAGCGATCTTGAATTGATTGCTGAGCAGGCTGAACGTTGCAAAAAAATTGTGGGTGGATTGCTGAATTTTGCACGAAAAAATCAGGTAAACTTTGCGGACGTCAACCTGAATAACCTGCTGGAACATGCCATCAGCACCGTTATAGCTCCACCTGCGGTGAAAATATCCATGGAATCATTAATCAATGATCCAATGGTAAAACTCGACTTTGACCAGATGTTACAGGTTTTTACCAACCTGCTGAAAAATTCGGTAGAAGCCATGCCAGAAACAGGTGGAATAATACAGGTAAGGCTTACAGAAACCAAAGATGACCTTACGGTACACATAAGTGACTCGGGAAATGGCATTTCCACCGAAAACATGGAAAAACTGTTTACACCTTTTTTCACCACAAAAGCCATTGGCAAAGGAACGGGATTGGGCCTTCCCATCATTTACGGCATTGTAAAGATGCACAAAGGGGGAATTGATGTTAAATCAAATGCAAATCCTGCAAAAGGCCCCACAGGCACCACTTTTTCAATAACACTACCCCGACTTACGCTGAACTCAAATTAAAGCCATCACATTAAATAAAAAAATGATGAAAAAAACCGTCTTAATTGTTGATGATGATATGGATTATCTGTTTCAGATGAAGCTAAAAATAGAACAATTCGGCTATGAAGCCATCACAGCAGATAGTCAGAAGGAAGCTGAAATGATTATTGAGAGTGTAAAGCCTGATCTGGCAATACTTGATTTAATGATGGAGAGCGACGACAGCGGCTTTATACTCGCTTATCGCATCAAAAGGAAGTATCCGGATGTGCCGATAATCATTGCCACTGCAGTAACTGCTGAAACAGGCATGTCGTTCGACATTAATTCTGACGACAGCCAGCAATGGATAAAGGCCGACCTTTTTCTTGACAAGGGCATACGGACCGATCAACTTCAACGGGAAATCAATAAACTCCTCAAAATTTAAGCTATGGCAGAATACAAGGTCCTGGTGGTAGATGACGAAATGGGCATCCGAATGGGCACCCGAAGGATACTCCAAAACTTCAAGGTGGACTATCCTTTTATGGACGAGCACATTGAGTTTGTAGTTCTTGAAGCCCCAACAGGTGAAGATGCCATCAGAATTATCGACAGTGAGATGCCTGATATTATCCTGCTCGACAACAAACTGCCCGGGATACAAGGCATTGAAGTATTGGAGTACGTCAAGAAAAAATTGTATGATATTGTTGTGGTGATGATCACCTCCTATGCTTCGCTTGAACTTGCAGTAAAAGCAACCCGGGATGGTGCTTACGACTTTATCCCGAAGCCCTTTACCCCCCAGGAACTCCGTAGTTCGATGGAAAACATCACGAAACAGCTTTTCCTCAAACGCATGACTCAAAAGATGAACAAGGAAGGGAAACAAATACGTTTTCAGTTCCTTTCGGTTCTATCGCATGAGTTAAAAGCCCCCTTGAACGCCATTGAGGGATACCTCAAAATAATGGAGGAGCGACAGGTTGGCGACAATATACATGCCTACAGTGAAATGATCACCCGTTCAATTGAAAGGGTGCATGGTATGCGCAGCCTTATTATGGACCTGCTTGATCTTACAAAAATTGAATCAGGAAGCCCGGTACAAAATTTTCAACCTACCGATATCACAGCCATTGCAAAGCAATCCGTCGATTTTATGCGTCCCTATGCCATACAGAAGGATGTGGATATTTACCTGAATACCAAGGAATCGGTCATCATGGAGGCCGACACCAAAGAGATAGAAATAGTCTTGAACAACCTCATCAGCAATGCTGTAAAGTACAACAAACAAGGCGGGCGCGTGGATATTTTCATCGCGAAAGAAAATAGCAAAGTCAGGATTTCAGTCAGTGATTCCGGCATTGGCATGACCGATGAAGAAAAAGGTAAACTATTTCAGGATTTTGTAAGGATTAAAAATCCGAAAACCAAAAACATCACCGGGTCGGGACTTGGATTGTCCATCCTCAAGAAGATTGTGGAAATGTACCATGGCGACATAGAAGTTCAAAGTATTCCCGATAAGGGCTCAACCTTCACCGTTATTTTGCCGGTGGAATAACAATAATCAGCACGAATAAAATGACACGTAAACTACCCGACAAAACAGTTGAAAGGCTAAGCCAGTATCGCAGGGCTTTATTAAATTACCTATCAGGAGGTAAGCATCATATTTTTTCGCATGAAATAGCGAACCTGTTGCACATTACCGCAGTGCAGGTTAGGCGCGATATTATGCTTATAGGTTATACCGGCACATTGCGACAAGGTTATGATGCAAAAGAACTTATAGATATTATCGGCAAAATCATTGATACAAAAGAAGGACAAAAAGTTGCCGTTATTGGTATCGGGAACCTGGGGCGCGCCATTATGGGTTATTTCAGTGGCAAACGTACACGGCTTACCATTGTAGCCGCTTTTGATTCAAATCCTGAAAAAGTTGACAGGATTTATGCCGGCGTGCCCTGTTACCACAGCGAAAAAATGATGGAGATTGTCCGAAATGAAGGCATTTCCATTGCGGTGATTTCGGTACCTGGAGAATTTGCTGAAAGGGTGGCACAAGATCTTATCATGTCAGGAATAAAAGGAATAGTAAATTTCTCGCCCAAACCGCTCAACGTTCCACAACATGTTTATCTTCAAGAGTTTGACATGCTTACCATGCTTGAGAAAGTGGCCTATTTTGTAAAAAAGTCCTGAATTATTTTTACTTGAATTACATTCATGAGAATTCATTATGACCTTGACCATCTGGGTGATATAAAAAACCCCGTTGTTACCACCGGATCATTCGATGGGGTGCACATTGGGCATAAAACCATATTGAACCGCCTGAACGAAATTGCGGCCAATATTGGCGGTGAATCCGTGTTGATTACTTTTCATCCGCATCCGCGAAAAGTACTTTTCCCCGATTCAGCAGGAAAAACCCTGCTCCTGATCAACTCACAACAGGAAAAAATAGAGTTGCTCCGTAAAACAGGCATCGACAACCTTGTAATTATCCATTTTTCTAAAGAGTTCTCAGAAATTTCTTCCATTGATTTTATCCGTAATATATTGGTTGCCAAACTTAAAGCCCGAAAAGTGGTCATTGGTTTTAACCATCATTTCGGGCACAACCGTGAAGGCAATTTCGAGTATTTGTATGAATTGGGTCAATATTACCATTTTGAAGTTGAAGAAATCCCGGAACAAGACATTCACAATGAAACGGTAAGCTCCACACTTATCCGCAAAGCCTTGCTGGAAGGGAAAATTCAACGTGCAAATGCCTATCTGGATCATCATTACATCATCATCAGCAAACTGTTTGAGGGCAGCGAAACCTGCAAAGAAATAGGCCTTCCAACACTCAGGATCAGGATTCAGGAGGAAAACAAACTGGTGCCCTGCGACGGGGTTTATGCCGTGAATGTGTTGATTGATGGCGAATTCTATAAAGGGATATTGAATATAAAAAATTCTTTGCCGCTGGAATTACGAAACATCAACGGCATTCATATCGACATTCATCTTTTTGAGTTTGAAAGCAAACTTGTCGGCCAAACAGCCATTGTCTTCTTTGCCAAAAGAATAAGGGATGAACTTAATTTTTCGACTTCAGAAGCAATGGAGAAGCAACTGAAATCCGACCTTGCAGAAGTTGACGAACTTATTTACTAAACAAAAGACATGACACCATCGGGCAAAATGAAACTAACATTTCTGGGAACAGGCACCTCCATTGGTGTGCCGGTTATCGCCTGCAATTGCCCGGTTTGCAAATCCACTGACCCCCACGATAAGCGTTTCAGGACCTCGGCCATGGTAAGCATCGGACAGCAAAACATTGTTATTGACTGCGGGCCGGACTTCAGGTTTCAAATGTTGAAACAACAGGTAGAGGATATTGATGCGGTGGTTTTTACCCATGAGCACCGCGATCATATTGCTGGTTTGGATGATGTAAGGGCGTTCAATTACATTCTCAATAAAAACATACCCATTTATGGTACCGTGGAGGTAATGGCAGCCATAAAAACTGAATTCCCTTATATTTTCACCGAATCCCGCTTTTTTGGTGCGCCTCAGGTTACCATTCATGAAATTGAGAACAAAGAGTTCAGCATTGACGGTACCAAAATACTTCCCATCTCGGTGATGCACAATAAATTGCCGGTCTTCGGTTACCGTTTCCATGATCTCACCTACATTACCGATGCAAGTTTTATTCCCGATGAGGAAAAGCACAAGATTTTTAAGTCAAAAGTATTGGTTTTAAATGCCCTGCGAAATTCCAAACACATCTCCCATTTTTCTCTGGCCGAAGCCCTGCAACTGATTGAGGAACTTAAGCCGGAACGCGCTTACCTCACCCACATCAGCCATTTTTTGGGGCTGCACGCCGAAGTTGAAAAGAAATTGCCCGATAATGTTCGGCTGGCTCACGACAACCTGATTATCGAAATTGAATAAATACCGGATGTAACACATAATTAACCGGGAAATACTGGACATATCCACAGTAAATGAGTAACTTTGTAGCATAAACGGATCAATTCTAACCATCTGAATTACAACATACAATGATTTTTACACCAGAAAAATGCCGCATCCCTGATCAACGAATGAAACCATTTATTGATCCAGAAGAAATATGGAAAATCATCAATGAAACAAAATCCGACAAGGAATCGGTGCGTGCCGTTATTGCCAAATCGCTTGACAAGCAGCGCCTGACCATGCGCGAAACAGCCATCCTCATCAATGCAACAGACCCTGAATTAATTGAAGAAATAAAGGAAGGCGCAAGGGAATTAAAAAAGCGGGTTTATGGCAACCGCATCGTTTTGTTTGCCCCGTTATATGTTGGCAATAAGTGCACAAATAACTGTAAATATTGTGGTTTCAGAACATCCAACAAAGAAGCGGTGCGCAAGACCCTTTCGAATGATGAACTCATACACGAAGTAGAAGCTCTTGAAGACAACGGTCAAAAAAGGCTGATTCTCGTTTATGGTGAGCATCCGGAATATGATGCCGAATATATTGCCAATACGGTAAGAACGGTTTATGGTGTAAAAAAAGGTCCGGGAGAAATCCGGCGCGTAAACATCAACGCGGCACCTATGGAAATTGAAGGGTTCCGGATTGTAAAAGAAGCCGGAATAGGCACTTACCAGATATTTCAGGAAACTTATCATCCTGAAGCTTATTTAAATTACCACCTTGGCGGCAAAAAGCGCAACTTTGATTATCGCCTCACCTCGCTCGACCGTGCACAGGAAGCCGGCATAGATGATGTTGGCATTGGCGCACTCTTCGGCTTGTACGACTGGCGTTATGAAGTACTTGGCCTCATCCGGCACACCAACCACCTGGAAGCCTGCTACAACGTAGGGCCTCATACCATTTCCTTCCCCAGGATACAAAACGCCTCCGTACTTGATTTGGGCAAAGATTATACGGTAAGTGACGAAGAGTTTTCACGGCTTGTTGCCATTCTCCGGCTGGCCGTCCCTTACACAGGAATGATCCTCACCGCCCGCGAAAACCCCGCGCTTCGCCATGAAGTGATACAATTTGGCGTTTCGCAGATTGATGGGGGAACAAAACTGGAACTTGGCTCTTACTCCGCTTCGATAAATGAAGAGCAAGATCTGAACAAAGAGCAATTCCAGATTAACGATAACCGCTCGCTGAATGAAATCATTAATGAGTTACTGGAGAACGACTATCTTCCCTCCTTCTGCACCGCCTGTTACCGTCGCGGCAGAACAGGGGAACACTTTATGGAGTTCTCAGTTCCCGGTTTTATCAAACGTTTCTGTTCACCAAACGCCATGCTTACCCTGGCTGAATACCTTGAAGATTATGCCCCTGCTGACACCAAAAAGCGCGGCTGGGAAGTGATTGATAAGAATATGGACGACCTGGAGAAGAGTGTGGATGACAAATACATTAATGAACTGAGAATTCGCCTACTCAGGGTGCAATCCGGCGAAAGAGACCTTTATTTCTAAAATGCTAATTATCAGACGATAAACCTATGAAAGAGACAAGAATCATTGGGCTGATGATCCATGACCGCATCAAAGAAGCAGGAAGACTACAACTGCTACTTACAAAAAACGCCCATCTTATCAAAACCAGACTCGGGTTTCATGAACTCAACCAAAATACCTGCAGCCGCACCGGAGTCCTGATCCTTCACCTAACTGGAAATCCAAATGACTGGCCGGTTTTTGAAGAAGAAATCCTGCAACTAGGCGGGGTGGAAATTCAACATATGTCGTTTGTTCAATAAATCACAGCCATGACACAAGTAAGAATAATGGGAATAAATGTCAGCAACCGCCAGGAAGTTGCTGAAAAGGTTCAGAAAGTACTTACCAATTACGGTTGCTCCATCAGAACGCGCCTGGGATTAAACGAAGCCGACGAAATCCATTATGGATCAGGCGGATTAATCATCCTGGAACTCACCGGCGATGAAAAAGAATGGGAATTAATGGGAAGAGACCTTTCCGCTATTGAAGATATTAAGGTGAAGTTTATGGACTTTGAGCGGGGTTAGGCTTTGGCGAGGGGGCGACTTTGGCGAGGGGGCGACGAGGCGAATCAGGTGAAGGGTCGACTTAACAATAACAAAAAAAGTTTTGTGTCGAATATCGGAAGCAAAAGCTCAGAGGTTGGATGCCAACCATTAGAAATCATATCAGGGGCTTGGTTGCCGGAGAGCAGCGCGGATGTCAGGATCCATGGTTAAGCCATTAGATATTAGAATTTATTAAAGAAATCAGGATTGAAAGCCTGACTGACGATGTTAGCAATATTACTTATAAAATAGCAAGAATTGAATCGCCCATAATTCCTTCCATCCTCTATATAACACGCTCAACCTTTATTTAAGCACACTCAGCATTCTTTATTTCTGCTTCAGGCTTGTGCCGTCTACTTTTGCTTCATTAATTTTAATAATCATCTAAAAATTAAAACAATGAAAGCAAAAAGATTTGTATTTCTGGCAATATTGGGCCTGCTTACGATAGGCAGTTTTGCACAGGAAAAAGAAAGACGGTTTGGTTTTGAATTAAGTAGTGGCGTTTCAATTGCTACTAGCAAATTGAGTGATGCAAAACTACAACCTGGTTTTGGACTCGAAGGCATTTTTCATTACCGCTTTATGCCTCATACCGGAATTTATGGAGGTTGGGGATGGAACAGGTTTGGTTCCGATAATTCATTCGCCGGATCTGACGAGTGTTTCGAAGAAACAGGTTATGTTCTTGGACTTCAGTTTAAGCATCCGGTAGGTGCTTCAGCTTTGTCATACTATTTGCGGGGCGGCGGTTTGTATAACCATATCGAAACCGAAAATGCCGAAGGTGATGTTATTCATGACACGAAACATGGTTGGGGTTTTCAGCTTGCCGGAGGTATTGATATCAACCTGGGTAAAAACTGGAGCTTAACCCCTGGCATCAAATTCAATTCACTTTCGAGAGAAACTAAATTTGAAGGAGTTTCAAAACAGATGGACCTAAATCACTTGTCTGTAAGGGTAGGTATTCTAAAAAAGTTCTAAATATTAAAGGGCGGAAGCGGGGGTGAGATTGATTTTGGTTGGTACTATTTATTGATAGCTCACTCTCCGCTAAAACCTTTTCTTAAAAATAAGCTGAACCTTAAAATAACAGTGAAATGAAAAAGATGATCCTTTTTTCTAGTGTATTATGTTTATTGCTAATTCTTTCTTCTTGCCAAAAAGAATGGCAGGAACGCTTTGGATTCACCTGCCCAATTGAAGAAAACTCCAGTGGTCTGACCATTATGTCGGTAAGCAACAAAGCCGATTATATCAACCTTACCGGATATGTTTCAATGCAGGAGGGTGGAGTCGAAATTACGCTAACCGACCCCAAGGGAGTGGTTGTTCTGTTAAAGTATGTAGAACCTGGTGAGTACATCCGATTCAATGAAGCTTTCGAATCAGTTTCTGGCTACTGGAAGTTGAAATACAAGAGCATAAAAGGAATCGGTACGATGGATTTGCATATGGATTCGTAAGAAAATTTCCCTAAATTTGATACTATCTTTGATACGTTAATTCTAACGATTATGTCATTTAAGCAAATACATAGTATCTTTTCTTTCCGCAATTTACTCAAACTGGTTTTTGGGTTAGCAATTGGTTTACAGATTGTTGTAATTTCATACAATCATTATAGCGGATACCATGAGCTGAATAATTTTACTGAGTTTATACTTAGGGTAATTAGGGGAGTCATTTATAGTATGATTGCCGGATTTGCTATTGCCTACCCCGATCTATTTGTAATTCAATACTTAAACAAAAAATTTCAATGGAGTAAGAGTGCTCTAAAAAGAGCAGTTATTCAATTTGCACTAATGATTATAATTGCCTTTGTCGTTTCAACATTATTAACAACTTTTGCTCATTGGATAAGTGCATACAGGCAGGGATTACAGAATGTATTGGTTAACAACTTCCTCATCTATTCGGTAGTTAATGCATTCTTCATGTCGATAATTGAAGCATGGATGTACCTTGATGATAGCCTTAAAGAAAAACAAAAAGCCGAGAAGTTGCAGCAGAAACTAATTATGGAAGCAGCAAACAGGGCAAAGTACGAGGCGCAAATTCTTATTGAGGAGGAGAAAAACCGATCGGCTCAAGAGTTGATTATACAGGAGCAGAAAATGATCAAGCAACTTGAGGATGAGATTGTCAAGCGGGAAATAATAACACAAGAACTTAAAGATAGCCGACAACAAATCAGTAGTATTTTATCAAACCTAAAAGGTTCGGCCTATCGTTGCCTTTTCGATAAGGGATATACAATGATCTACATAAGCGAGAAAATTTTTGACATTTCCGGCTATCACGCTTCCGAATTTTTGGCCGATTCATCGCTAACCTTCGAGTCAATCATTCATTCCGATGACAGAATCTTATGTAGAGAAAATATTGGAAATGCCCTTCAGGCAAAAAATCATTACGAATTTGAGTACCGCATTTTGCATAAAAATGGAACAATTGTTTGGGTCAGCGAAAATGGAAAAGGAATATTTAGGAGCAATGGAAAACTTGAATTCTTAGATGGAATTATTGTTGATATTACCCGAAGAAAAGAGGCTGAATTTTCCGCAGCCGAAAGCGAAAGAAATTTCACGGAGATGATGGACTTATTGCCTCAACCGGTTTTTGAATTGAATTTAAAGGGCGATGTTGTATTTGGAAACATTGCAGGGTATGATTTTTTTGGTCCGCAACCTGATGATCCTAATAAAAGAATTTCGGCCTTAGACTGCTTTATAGAAGAGGATAGGCCACGAATCATTGAGAACTTTAAAAAATCAACTGATGGTGTTTTAACTGAGCCTACTGAATTTACCGCCATTAAAAAAGATGGAACGTTATGCCCGGTAATGGTTTTCGGAAACCCTATTATTAAAAATGGGGAAATTGTGGGTCGAAGAGGTATTATTGTTGATATCTCGGAGAGAAAAAGACAGGAGCAAAAGTTGTTAAAAGCAAAAGAGGAATTGGAACGTATAAATAATACGCTTGAACAAAGCGTTACAGAGCGGACAAAGGAACTTACAGAAGCTAACACGCAACTGCTGAAAGTACAAAAAGAGAATTTACAATCGCAGTTCGAAGTACTGAAACAACAGGTAAACCCACATTTCCTTTTCAATAGCTTGAACGTATTAACCTCGCTCATTAAGATTGACCCCGATTTGGCGGAGTCGTTTACTGAAAGACTTTCTAAGGTTTATCGCTACGTGCTTGAGAATAAGGAGAAGGATTTGGTTAGCCTCAGCACTGAACTGGAGTTTTTAAATGCATACCTGTTTCTGCTGGAAATCAGGTTTATTAAGAAGCTGTTCATCGATATTAAAATCGACAAATCTTACTACGACTACCAGATACTGCCCATTGCCATTCAGCTAATCATTGAGAATGCCATTAAGCACAACACTTTCTCTAAGGCTCAACCATTAAAAATTGAAATTTTTATTGACAACCTGGATCAATTGAACATTATCAATAACCTGAATGTGAGGGAAACTAAATTTGTTTCAACTGGAGTTGGCCTTGAAAACATCAACCGAAGATACGCCCTTGTGTCCGACCAAAGACCAGAGTTCATAAAAACCAGGGAACATTTTATTGCCAAACTTCCATTACTCAAATCGGAAAAAACTGAAACAGAATAACACAAGAAATTATGAAAGTCGTAATTATAGAAGACGAAGCGTTTGCCGCTTTGCGATTGAAAAAGATGATTCTGGATTTTAATCCCGGTATTGAAATTATGGCCGAACTCGAATCTGTTGCAGCTTCGGTTAAGTGGTTCAAATCGAACCCTGAGCCTGACTTAATATTTCTCGATATTCACCTTGAGGACGATTTAAGCTTCTCTATTTTCGAACAGGTGAACATATCAAGCCCCGTAATCTTTACCACAGCTTTTGATGAGTACGCCATTAAGGCATTCAAACTGAAAAGCATTGACTACCTGCTGAAGCCTATTATTCATGAGGAACTTGCTGCAGCCTTGAAAAAGTATGAACATTTTAGCGGTTTGCATCGCAACGCTATAGACCTGCCATCACTTTATAACCTTTTGACCACTAAGGATAAAAAGTACAGAGAACGTTTCTCAATTTCGGTAGGCACAAAAATAAAAATGGTGGAAGTAATGGATATTGCCTACTTTTTTGTAATGGACAAAGGGGTTTACCTTCGCACTGCGCAGGGTAATACTTTAAATGTCGATTTCACTCTGGATAATCTTGAGGAGATTCTTAATCCCGTTTTGTTCTTCAGAATTAATCGCAAATACCTCATTAACATAGCATCAATTGCCAACATGATTGCCTACTCACGCAGTCGTGTTAAACTGGAGCTTAAACCCAAAGCCGATGATGAGTTTGATACCATTGTGAGCATTGACCGCTCAGCTGATTTTAAAAAGTGGTTGAATACCTAACTTGAGTATGGAGAATTTCAAAACCAACATCGACAGACAAATTGAGTTCAATCAGGGCAAGAATTTCTTCAGCAGTGACTCCGCTAATTCGCTGGCATTTATTGATGACACATTGAATGCAATTAAAAAGCCTGGAGTCATTAGTAAGGAATACGAGAATATGCTTATAGACTATTCTACCGAAAAATGCCTTCAGGAATTTTGCCGAATAAATCAGTACTACTCATTTAACAATGAGGCAAAGCAAGGATTAAGGGAAATTTATGTTGAACTCTTTTCAAGCATTAAGAGCAAAAATGAGTTAATCGAAAAAGTCTCAATTAATCATTTTAACAAGTTGAAAGATTGGCTGTTAAAAACCAATCCTCATGCTGAAAAAATTTATCAGAAACAGGATGAAATAATTCAGCCCATACCTTGCTCAGAATACAGCGCAGAATTTCAAATTGAAATACTTCAAATAGATGTCAGGCAGTTGATGGAACCTGTGTTGGATATTGGATGCGGCAAACAAGGGAACTTAGTGAGCTTTTTGAGAAACAAAGGAATTTTGGCGTCTGGTATTGACCGATCCACAGATAAGCATTCATATATTTTCAATAAGGACTGGCTTGAGCATAAGTATGGAAACTCTAAATGGGGAACGATTATCAGCAACCTTGGATTCTCCAATCACTTTAACCATCACCACTTACGAAACGATGGCAACTTTTTGGAGTACGCAAAAAAGTATATGGAAATTTTAAATTCGCTTAAAATTGGAGGTAGGTTTTTCTATGCCCCGTCCCTGCCCTTTATCGAAAAATATTTGGATAATAACCTCTTTAGAGTGGTAGTTTCAGAAATACACAATAATAAGTTGGAATCATCAATAATTACAAGAATAAAATAGCTTTTTTCCCGCCAGGCGAGAAGGCTATTCACTTATGAGTGTTTATCGAAACCACAAATTTCAAACAAAAACAATGAATAAGAAAACATTACTAATTGCGCTGTTTTTTGCCATCCCATTTATTATTTTTTCGCAAAATCAGAAAAAGCCATGGACATTTCAAACCAAAGGAAGAGTATATAGCTCACCTGTGATTGCCGGAGATTTACTTTTTTTCGGCAGCGGAGACAGCACTTTTTATGCGGTAAACAAAAACAGCGGAGCATTAACGTGGAAGTTTAAAACGCAAGGTGCGGTTCATTCTGATCCGGCAGTAAACAACAACTTCGTTTATTTCGGAAGTCAGGACGGAAACCTGTATTCCCTTGATAGCCAAACCGGAGAATTAATCTGGAAATTTCAATCAAAAGGTGAGAGGATGTTGGATTTATGGGATTACTATTTATCATCACCAACAATTGAAAACGGCACTGTGTATTGGGGCAGTGGTGATGGAAATCTCTATGCCATTAATGCTGTTGATGGCAAACTGGTCTGGAGTTTCCACGCCGGCGCAATCATTCATGCAACTCCACTCGTTTTTAACGGCAAGGTATGTTTTGGCGATTACAACGGCAAGTTTAATACACTAAATGCAGAAAACGGAGAATTGGTCTGGCAGTTTAAAACGGTTGGAGACACGTATTTCCCCAAAGGCGAAATCCCCAAAGGAGCTGCATTAGATAATGGTATTATTTACTTTGGAAGCAGAGATTACAACATTTATGCGCTTGATTCGGAAACAGGCACCGGACATTGGAACAAGAAGGAATTGGGTAGCTGGATTATTGCAGAACCTCTCGTCCACAAGGAGAATGTATATTTTGGAACTTCTGATACACATAAGTTCTATTGCCTGGATAAAATCAACGGAAATCCGGTTTGGCAGATTGATTTGCCTATGCGGGTCTATGGCTCGGCTATTGCAAATCATAACCTGATTTATTTTGGTTGTTTTGATGGTAAAATTCGGGGTGTCGATGCGGAAACCGGAGAAACAAAGTGGGTGTTTCAAAGCGAAGGAAGTGAACAAAACTATTCCAAAATATACAACAGTGAGGGTCAATTTAAAGATGGATTCGAGTTGTACGGAAAAGATTATATTGAAACAGAAAAGCTGATTCATACACTCGGTTCCATCCTTTCAACGCCTGTTATTGACAACAATACCATTTATTTTGGAAGCTCCGACGGTGGAATCTATGCAGTTCCATTAAACTAAGCGGTTGTTTGTTTTTAACCTGCTCGATTCATAAACCATAGAACCTATGAGTAAAGCTGTCGAAGACAAGGAAAATTCCTGAATTTCCCGGGTTCAGAAAGGAAATGGGACAGATTCAACAAACAATGACACCGGACTCCTGTAAAAAGAAGAAATCTAAATTCAAAACTCCTCGTTATGCTGAATTCTGCTTTTTTCATTCAACCTGTTAATAAGCACACTCACACGATAAAATAGCACTTCCAATAACTTTTATTTTATTTAGCCCGTGCCGGATATTAGTTTTGATTCGAAATTGAATCTTAATTCTAATGATTAATACTAATAAAATGGAAAAACGATTGCATCAATTGTGCCTTATCCTAGTCATCTCTTTGTTTTACAACCCGGTGAATGCACAGGTTAAAGGATTTGTAGCTATGGATGATTCCGTGAAAGCTATGGTCGAATTTTATAAGGTAGATACCATCTTGGTTGTACTGCCTGATGCTTATACCATTAAAAAGGACAATGCTGAAGCAATTGAAAACTTTGTTTTCTGGAAAAACAAACCTGTATATCAATACAAGCATGAATCATCACTTCGGCCCAACGACTTTGAGAAAAATATTCAGTTTTTCGGACCGGTTTTCAAATTCCGGAATAAATCCCTTTTAGATATCCCATTTGGTATTGAAAAGGAAGGCTTTTCTTATAGAGAACGTTCTTTTCAAAAACCAGAAGATGCATTTTATTATATGCATCCATCCGGAAGGAAGATGTATACCTGCCAAAATGGAGACGAACATCCTTTGGCCTATCTTGGTTTCCTGGCAGGAGCTTACCAACTTTATATCTGGAGCGGAAATGAAATTGCATTCTCTGGTAACGAAGCAACTTCTAAATCTGATGAACACATAAATGATATGGATGCACTAAGGGAAAACTATTTCTGCCGAAAAATAAACAGCCAGTTTTTCAATCTCTATTTTGATTGCTCATTGCCAGGCGATTCAATTTCAGAAACATTGGGTAGCGAACTGGATGATTATGTTGTTCAGTTGTGCTCCTTTCTTGAGGTGGATACTGTTGGATTAAAAGCGATAGATACGTATTTTTACACTGAACGTGAGGAGCTGCAGTACTTTATAGCTGCTCCTCTTTGGCAAACCATATACGGAAAGTCTTTCGGAGATATTAATCACGTTACAGGTTTTAACTTAGGCACTTTTAAACACGAAACCGGTCACAGTATTATTGGTGCAAAAATGGGGTTTAACCCTTACCCGTTTATCTTAGAGGGATTCCGGCAATCCACCGACTATTTTTTCAGCAAGGAAGCCTATACAAATGACCTGAAAGCATATAAAGAAAATGCTGACTTATTAACAAAAGAACTGGTATTCTCCGATAATTCAATCTTTTTCAGAGGATGGATTAACTACTCTATTTCAGGGGTTTTTACAAAGTATCTTGTTGACAGGGTTGGTTTGGAGGAATTCAAAGAGGCTTATTCGCAAAATAACTTTGAAGATTTGTTAAAAGGAAAAGGATATTCGATAGAGGGCCTGATTGAGGATTTCAAAAAAGACATTAATTAGTTGACCAGGTTTGCACGGGTCTGGGATGGGCAAGTTTACAAGCAAGGATTACTCAAAAGAATATAAATTTGCATAGAAATGAGTAAAGTTGAAATCTCTAACCCAATGGATAACAATGCGATGAAAATAAGCAAAATTGAACTCTTTGCTTTGCTCTTTAGCCGTATAATTTTGTTTGCGGTTTTTCAAACCATTATTTCACTTTTCCTCAATTCATGGCACGAATCTGAAAAGTACTGGATGCTAACCGCAACTTTAGGAAACATAGTAAGTATCTGTTTGCTTGCTGTTTTATTTAAAAGAGAAGGCAAAAATTATTTGCATATTTTTCGTTTCGACAAACAAAACTGGAAAAAAGATGCAACACTTTTTTTCTTACTTTTCCTTTTGCTAATACCCCTTGCTTTGGCGCCGAACTATTTTCTTAGCCTTTGGTTTTGGGGCGACCCCAGTATTCCATATAGAATACTCTTTCAACCAATTTCTAACTATTGGGCTTATTTTTTAATAATCGCTTTCCCGGTAACTATAGCATTTGCAGAACTTGCAACATACTTCGGCTATATTATGCCAAAATTGGAAAATGTTTTAAGGAAAAAATGGCTTGCAGTTTTGCTTCCTGTTCTTTTCCTTTCATTGCAACACTGCTGCCTACCGCTTATTTTTGACACTAAGTTTATTATTTATCGTGGGCTGATGTATCTACCATTTGCATTCTTTATTGGTATTGCATTGAGAAGACGACCAAGGCTGCTGTCCCATTTTGTTATTCTGCATGGGCTAATGGATATGCAGGCAGTTGTTATGTTGTTCTGAATACTAAAAAAACGTCCTACACATTGATACAGCGTGAAAAAAAGAAAAAAATTAGCCTAATTATGAAAATACTCATTCAAAGAACACAGCCAAAGGATTTTCTGACAACAGAAAACATTACTCGCGAAACATTCTGGAATTTGTTTAAACCCGGTTGCGACGAACATTTAGTTTTACATAACCTAAGGAAAAGCAATTGTTATATATCCAGCCTTGACTTAGTTGCCCTATCGGAAAATATAATAGCAGGACATAGTATAGTTACCAATGCGAAAGTTGTAGACACTCAAAATAAGGAACATCAGGTGTTATGTGTAGGGCCAATTTCGGTGCTTCCAGCGTTTCAGAATAAAGGTATCGGAACAAAACTCTTAAATGAATCAATTGCCATTGCTAAAGAATCAGGCTATTCGGCAATGATACTATTTGGACACCCGGATTATTATCACCGTTTTGGATTTGTTAATGCACAGAATTACGGAATTACAACAAAAGAAGGACTGAATTTTGAACCTTTTATGGTTTTGGAATTATATCCAAATGCTTTGGCAGCTGTGAGCGGAAAGTTCTATGAAGATAAGGCATTTGAAACCAATGAAGAAGAACTCAATAGGTTTGAAAAACTTTTTCCAAAAAAAGAAAAAGGCAAACCCAAAATTGACATTAATCATTAGAAAAAATGACACTGGAAGAATTAGGATACTCTAATAAACTTGAAGAATACAGTAAAGAACAAAAACTGGATGACTTTGAGATAGGAAGAGTTATAGCAGAACATAAAGAAAGATATATTGTCAAAACTATTAAAGCTGAATTGGAAGCTGAGATAACTGGAAATTTAAGATTTTCTGCTATTAGTCGGGAAGATTTTCCAGCAGTAGGCGATTGGGTTGCATTGACAACGTATGATTCAGATTCTGCGATAATACATAAAATATTACCAAGATTCTCAACTATTAAACGACAAGCAGTTGGACAATTTGGAGAGATTCAAATAATAGCAACAAATATTGATTACGCTTTTTTAGTTCAAGCAGTTGACAGAGATTTTAATATAAACAGACTTGAAAGATACCTGACTATTTGTTATTCATCTAAGGTAAGCCCGATAATATTGCTCAATAAAACTGACCTTATTGATGAGCAAAGAATTTCGGAGATATTGGAAAGCATTAAAATACGGATTAAAGATGTTCCAATTATTGCTATAAGTAACGAGACTCAAAGCGGATACGAAACAATTAAAAAGCTGATTGAAAAGGGAAAGACTTATTGTATGCTTGGCTCTTCAGGAGTTGGAAAATCAACTTTGTTAAATAATCTCTCGGGTAGGTCAATAATGAGAACGGATTCAATAAGTCAAAGCACAAGTAAGGGCAAACACGTTACAAGTCACAGGGAACTAATAGTGTTGGAAAATGGCGGAATACTTATAGATAATCCTGGAATGAGAGAAGTCGGAATCGTCGATTCTGCGCATGGATTGGAAACGACATTCGATATAATTTTCAGCCTATCTAAAAATTGCAAATTCAAAGATTGTACGCATACCAGCGAGATAGGATGTTTGGTTCTTGAAGCTCTTGAAAAAGGAGAGATAGATAAAAATTCTTACGAAAATTACCTGAAAATGGGAAAGGAGAAAATCCATTTTGAATCTTCAGTTGTTGAAAAACGAAAAAAGGATAAGGATTTTGGAAGAATGATTAAAAACTACAAAAAAGATATTGGTAAAAACAAGTACTAAGCACAAAGGCTATATACAATAAGGGTTCCAGTGGTAATATAAGCGTTTTACCCCGCTCAAACTTCGGTGTTGGTGGACAGGAAAGTTGCCCGCAACTTAACGAAGTGTTCTCATGAGCTGAAAGCGAATAATCCCTTACTGCAAATTGCCTCAACCGTAAATTGTAGAACCAACAAATAAAGAAATAAATGAGAATCCTATTCCTGATTATTGTTCTCCTGCACGGAATTATCCATTTAATTGGATTTGTAAAAGCATTTGGCTTTCTGGAAGTTGAAGCGATGACTGTTCCCATTTCAAAAGCGATGGGAGTAGTGTGGCTGATTGTAACCAGCGTTTTTCTTCTTTATGGCATCCTATATTTTGCGGGTAGCAAGTATGCCTGGCTTTTAGGACTCATTGCTGTTATAGCATCCCAGATACTTATCATTTACTATTGGAAAGATGCCAAATTTGGCACAATTCCTAATCTGGCTATTTTGTTGGTTACATTAGTGGGTCTTGGATCGTATTTGTTACACAGTGAGTTTGCGAGTCGGGTAAAGAGGGAGTTTTTAGAAAACAATACGCTTTCTGTTGACATATTAACCGAAAGTGACATGGCGCATTTACCGCCGATGGTAAAAAAATATCTGTACTATACCAGGTCGGTAGGACAACCCAAAATAAAGAATTTCAGGGCGGAATTTGTCGGTGGGATGCGATCTAAACCCGAAGACGCGTATATGAAGTTGCAATCAGTTCAATACAACTTTTACCGGAAACCATCACGTTATTTTTATATGACAGCGCAAAAAATGGGGTTGCCGGCAACTGGTCTGCATCTGTACCAAAACGAAATTGCCACCTTTGAAGTCAGACTTCTGAATTGGTTTAAAGTTGTTGATGCCAGGGGAGATAAAATGAATCAGGCCGAAACGGTTACGCTGCTCAACGATATGTGTTTTATTGCCCCTGCAACATTAATTGACAAAAGAATAAAGTGGGAAATAATTGACGGCACAACAGTCAACGCAATATTTACAAATGGCAGTATCAGTGTAAGTGCTCTACTTTATTTTAATACAGAAGGTGAACTTGTAAACTTCATAAGTAACGACCGATACGATACCGATGGTAAAAAATATAACAGTTATCCGTGGGCGACCCCGGTTACAAACTACCGATTAATAAACGGTTACTTTTTGCCAAGCCAGGCAAAACTAATCTATCAGAAACCTGAAGGAGATTTTACTTACGGCGATTTAGAATACAAAAGCGTGAAGTATAATTTGAATGAATTTGAGGACTAATGATGTGAACGCTATTTTTACGACTTTTCCTAACTCGTTAGGAATGTCTGCACCATGGTGATTATTAAGCGAAAGTCGCTGATGTTATATATTGTGTTGTAAATGTGTTTAGAGTTTTGTCTACTCAAATGTAAATGGAGAATGTAAAGTGATTTATTCTCACAAATCGAACCATAAATCAAAGAATAATGTCAGCAAGTATTTACGCAGAGAAATTGGTTGAGCCAGACGACAAGATGTTAACTTATGATTTAGCAGAGACTAAAGAATATCTTGATAAAATCGCACAATTTATTGATTTTGAATACGGCGATTTTACAACTGAATGGAAATATTATAATAAAAAATCAGGTTGGATTTTAAAAATGTTTACTAAAAAACGAAATGTGTTGTTCATCGTTCCATGTGATAAATATTTTCGAGCGGCATTTACATTTGGGGCCAAAGCATCTGATTTGATTTTTAATAGCGAGTTAGCTGATTCTATTAAGAAAGAATTATGCAAGGCTAAAAAATATGCAGAGGGCCGCACTATTCAAGTAAATGTGAAAACAGAAGATGATTTGGATAACACATTGAAAATGATTAGAATAAAACTACTGAACTAAAAAATACTGACCATAACAAGTTATTAATTTGCTAGTAAAATACGGTCATAAAATATAACGTAATTGTTAACACAATCGGATGTGGGGGTGTATTCCAAGCTGCTTTTGCCATTGAATGACTCAAATCTATTGATATAAAAAAAGCGCTAAAGGCAGGTTCTTTGACCACAATAAACGGATTGAAATTTAAGGTGGCCTGGCGTAATTGTAAGTTTAAGCTTTGCTCATTAATTTACCGCTCAGTGAAATGCAGCACTTCATTTAGGGCCTAAATCAAGTCATTCAACCAGCAAATCAGCACCTTCAGCATCTTTTAATTTCCCGCACGAAGTCACACATCTACTTTTGCTTTCATAAACTAAATACACAAAAAATGAAAGCACAATTCCACTACATCTTATTGGTCACAGCCTTGATTCTGGCCTCTGCATTTGCGCAGGCTAACAATACAACAGGCACTGTTAAAGGTCGGGTTCTCGATACCCAAAAGCAACCGGTTCCATATTCAACTGTAGCGCTTCTGAATCCTGAAACCCGGGAAATTGCAAGAGGATCAGTATGTAACGAAAATGGAGAATATAACATTGATAAGGTCAATGTCGGTGAATACATTCTTTCGGTTAGAATGATTGGTTTTACCACTGATGAAGCTGAACGAGTGGTTATTGACTCCAAAAACAGACTCATTGAAAGAACCGTCGTATTGAAATCATCCTGCCAGGAGCTAGAGGAAGTAGTGATTAAAGACAATACAAGTTTTGTGGAGCAAGCGGTAGACAAAATAGTTATAAATCCCAATGCATCTATCACTTCCGCTTCCGAAAGTGTTTATGAAATCCTAAAAAAAACACCCGGTATTACTATAGATAACGACGAAAATATTACCCTGAAAGGGATGCAGGGTATAGTTGTAATGATTGATGATAAACCAACCTATGTTTCAGGAAAAGAGCTGGCACCACTTTTAAAAGGCATATTGGGGAAAAACATTAAAAGCATCGAAATTATTGAAAACCCCTCAGCACGCTTTGATGCTGAAGGCAATGCAGGCATCATTAACATCAATACAAAACATAACCAAGCGCCGGGATTTAACGGAAATTTCAACTCAGGCCTAACATTTACGCGCACCGTTGGAGGAGATGCAGGCCTTGATTTAAATATGAACTCAGGTAAACTCAATATTTATGGCAACTACTCCTTCTCTGATTGGCATGGTTGGCATACAATGGATATTAAACGCCGTTTTAGCGGTGATGGCATCATCAATACATTTCAGTTAGGTGAAAACGAAAACACCAGCGAAGGCAACTCACACAATTATAAAGTAGGTACTGACTATTTTATTTCCAAAAATCATGTGGTAAGTTTCATGTTCAAGGGAAACACGGGAGCCTATAACGGCCATGATCAAGGCACTACAGCTCTTGCCGACAACTTTATGAAAGTTGATTCAATGGTTACCAATAATGCCGATGAGAAGAACACCTGGAGCAACCAGACTTTCAATTTAAATTACAAATGGGATATCGATTCAGCCGGTCGTTCGCTGTTAGCTGATGTTGATTATGCCCGATTTTATAATGATTCAAAAAGCGATCAGGATAACAAGTATTTTGATATCCAGGGTAACGACATGAACCAAAACCTGGTTTTACATAGCAAACAAAAGAGCGACATTGATATTGTATCGGCAAAACTGGATTATGCCCATCCAATAAATAAAGTTTTCTTTTTTGAGAGCGGGTTTAAATGCAGTTTTGTAACCACTGATAGCAGGGCTACAATGCTTGGGTATATCATTCAGGATGATAAATATAATTATAGGGAAAACATTCAGGCAGGATATATAAGCGGACGGGCAAACTTCAAAAAAACCACCTTGCAGATCGGGCTGAGACTTGAAAATACTTCATCTACAGGCAATTCCGTTTCAGCAGATCAGGTAAATAAAGATAACTACCTCCAATTGTTTCCCTCAGTTTTTGTACAACAAACACTTAACCCTAATCAGATCATCGGATTCAGATACAGCTACCGCATCGGAAGGCCAAACTACCATTATCTTAATCCTGCAGTCTGGGTTCTTAATCCCTACGTTTACATGGAGGGGAATCCGTTATTAAATCCCGAGTTTACACATTCAATCTCAGTTAACCACAGCTATAAAAGTATGTTAATGACCAGCTTTGGCTTTAATTACACGGAAGACCTCATCACTCAGGTGATTTATCAAAATAATGAAACTAAAATAGCCTGGCAGACTATAGATAACCTTGGTAGCTCTATGTATTTCAACTTCTCAGAAACTATACAATTGGAGCCATACAAATGGTGGCGATTGAGTGGAACAGTCACTGGTATGTTTAAAGAAGTAAATGCTTTAGCAACTGGAGGTAATCAGTTTAAACGATGGAGCTGCATGGCGAATATGAACAACAATTTCACCCTGCCATATGGCATCAATATGGAGTTGAGCGCAAGATACATATCAAAACAACTCGTGGGCAACTTTACTATGAAATCCTACTACAGTGTCGATCTCGGAGTAAAAAGAAATGTGCTGAAAGACAAAGGTGTTTTAAGGGCTTCGTTCAGCGATATTTTTAATACAGGTTCGGGAGGCGCATACACCAAATATGGCAACGTGGATATTGATGTAAATAACCACTTCGAAACGCAGCGGTTAAAACTATCATTCAGCTATCGTTTTGGTAAAAGTGAATTTAAGACACGCGCAGGCCGTTCCACCGCATCCAGCGAAGAAGAAGGCCGGAGTTCTAAGTAATCTGCTTAAGTCTAAGTCATAAATTATAAATTAATATATTCTTAGACTTATTAATACAGAAAATCCCCATATTACTAAGTGATACATAAAGCCTTAAAAACGTCTCAAGCATCTTATAGTTATGAAAAACATCAAGCTTATAACACTTTTGGTTTTTACAATTTGTATGTTGTTTTCCTGCAAAAGCATTAAACCGGTTGATAATGCAATTTGGCATATTGATTTTGGAGATGCAAATACAAGGGATAATTACAACACTTACCATAAAATAAGCAATGCACACAAATATGCTACAGGAAAAGGAATCAAGATTGGTGTACTCGACAAATACTTTGGGTATGCACATAATTTTGATCTCTACACAGGTGGCAAAGACTTTTTAAACAACACATCAGATTTTGATGAGATTGGCGAACATGGGCTGTGGATGTCGACAACACTTAGAGAAATAGCCCCTGATGCTTCAATTTATGCTTTAGGAGTCCGCTCCAGTAATCGTACCAAAGAAAAGGAAGCTATTATTCAAGCTATTGAATGGGCAATTGAAAACGAAATAAATGTGCTTACTTATTCCGGGCCGGCTTTCAGGCTGGAAGATAGACCTGTGATTGATTCGGTAATATGCATTGCCATAAGCCATGGAATTATTACTACTTTTATTCATTACGACCTGTCTGAGAACATTCTTCCCTATGGTTTCTTTTCTCAAGAAGCAGAATCATACCAGCGGGAACCCGACATCAATATTTTTCATTTTGATTACAATGTATTGCTCATCCCCAGGTATGAGAAATGGATCAAATCAGGGCGGACTCAAACAGATCGCATAGGGGATCTTCCTTACTTCTCATTCTCATCAATGTCGCCTGTACTCGCAGGGATTGTTGCCCTGGTTCTTGAGATCAAACCAGGCTTAACAGGCACAGAAATAAAGAAAATTCTAAATGAAACCTGTTATCAACTTGAATATGACAAAAAACTGATTAATCAAGTTGCTGACGCTGAAGCCGCTGTAAAATACACAATACAACTTTAATGAAATATATTGCGAAGAACAATGTTGCTGCATTGACCCTGGAATTAGACAGATTATTCTGAAAGACAAAAATGTATTAAGGGTTTGGTTCAGCTATCGTTTTGGTAAAAGTGAATTTAAGACACACGCAGGCCGTTCCTACGCATCCAGCGAAGAAGAAGGACGGAGTTCTATGTAGTTAGCCGCAAGCGAACAACCGGCAATGCGATGGGCAATGAAATAGAAAATTGAAGTAAAACATAAAAATAAAAGAAGGAAATCTCATGCAGAAAAAGTCTTTAGTGGTAATTGACATTCAAAATGACATTACCAAAAACTACAAAGAAATCATTGACAATGTTAATCTGGCAATAGATTGGGCAGTGGAAAATGAAATTCATGTCGTTTACATATTGCATTATAACTTATCTGACGGCACAAGGACTTTCAAACCCTATACTCGTGGGTCTGAATTAGTTTCGGATATGAAATTAGTTTCCAAAAACATTTTTGAAAAATCCAAAGGCAACGCATTGACCAGCGATGATTTCACAGACTTTATCAAGAAAAATGAAATAAGTGAATTTTACATTACGGGAGCAGACGCCATTGCCTGTGTGAAATCAACCGTTTTTAATATGTGCAAGGAAAACTTCAAAGTTACAGTCTTATCAGATTGTATTACGAGTTATGATAAAAAGAAAATTGACGAAATGCTGAATTATTACAAAAAAAATGGTAGCAAAATAATTAATTTGAAAAACTTGTTAGATTCTAAATAAAAATGCCAGAGGCTTACAAGCGGGCATACGCCATAGGGGTTTTAGTGGTATATCAAGCGTTTCAGCTCGCATCAAAGTTCGTAACGGTTGATACAGATGCAGTTCCGAAATCCCCTACGGTGCATACCGCCAACCGATAACCTTAATTGAAGGAAGGTGAATTCCCTCTAACCATGAACAAATAATGAACTGTCATGAAAAACCTAAGAGATCACTTATCCTTAGTTCAAGTCCATTATAAGTAGTTAAACGCATCAACTATGAAAAAGATCATTAAAACCATCAAAAAAATGTTAGCTGTATTTTTTGCAATATCACTGGGACTAATACTTATAGCAATATGTATTTTGTGGTTTCTTAGTCCCGGAAAGCCTGCACCGTATAAAGATAAAAAGGGGAACCCGATAGCAGGAAGCATCTCCGAAAAAACTTTCATCACAATTGGAGGTGTAAGACAGGGGATGTTTATTAAGAGTAAAAACCAGGGAAATCCGGTTCTGCTTTACCTTCATGGTGGAATACCCGATTACTTTCTTTCCAAAATGCACCCTACAGGGCTTGAAGATTATTTCACCGTGGTGTGGTGGGAACAGCGTGGTTCAGGACTATCTTACAGCAGCAGTATTCCCGAGGAGACCATGAACCTGGATCAAATGATTTCCGACACGAAAGAGGTGACGAATTACCTCCGTACCCGTTTTGGGCAGGAAAAGATTTACCTCATGGGGCGTTCAGGAGGAAGCTATATTGGCATACAGGTGGCAGCAAGGGCACCAGAGCTATATCATGCCTATATCGGCGTTGGTCAGATGTCAGACCACCTAAAGTCAGAAAGATTGGCTTATGAATTTATCCTGAAGAATTACAGGGATTCCGGTAACAGGAAAATGGTTCGAAAACTGGAGGCCTCTCCGGTTAGGGAAAGTATTCCTTATGGATACCTCAAACTGCGTGATAAGACAATGCACAGTCTTGGTATTGGCACAACACATGACATGAATTCAATAATAAGCGGTGTGTTTCTGCCGTCTCTGACCTGCAGGGAATATACTTTAAAGGAAAAATTCAATTTATGGCGAGGCAAAGCCCAGGCGGGAGTCCACCCACTTTGGGAAACAATGATTACCACGGATTTAGCCGAAAAGGTGAATAAAGTAAGCATTCCGGTCTATTTTTTTCACGGCATATACGACTATACAGTTTCTTACCCTCTGGCAAAACAGTATTTTGAGACACTTCAGGCACCGGTAAAAGGGTTTTATACATTTGAAAATTCGGCTCACAGTCCGATTTTTGAAGAACCTGAAAGGGTAAGGCAAATTTTTGAAAACGATATTTTAAACAACAATACCAATCTCGCCGACAAATTGAAAAACACGACGCTTAAAATCACTGAGAAACTCCATGCATTATGAATAAAAATTTGTTAAAGCCCTTAGCCATAACCTTCTTTTCAAGTGGGATATGGGACACCATTGCAGCAATACAGTATCTATTTGTAATAGGCATAGGCCGTAAAATTGACAATCCGGCGATAGACCCTTTCTTTGCGGTTTTCCTGGGCTCGTTTTTCCTGTGTTTTGCTTACCTGCAATTTCTGTCGGCATTCAATATTGAGCGGTATGCATTTAATGTCGGCTGTCTCGTTTTCGGCCGCCTGTTTTATGTCATTCAGCTTTACGCATCCATGGTTTTTATTGATGGTTTTCCCTCAACATTTTGGTTTACCGGAATCATCGACGGGGGATTCGTTATTTTGTATATTATTTTTGCATTGCGAGGCGGTTTACGTTTGCAGGAGTTGTTCCTGCCCAAAATTACAGATGGGTTGTAAAATTTTAAAAATATTTTATTGGCCATGTCTGAAAGGAAAACCATAATAATTAAACTAAATGCAACTCACCTTGCATTATTACCCATACTTCTGATTTTGTCATTTATTTTTAGAAAATATGGTCTTGGACTATTATTAATCGCCCAAAGTGTCTTGATCATTCTTTTCCTTGCTGGTTATTGGGAATTCTTTGGCCTAAGATTCAAACGTATTTTTCTTGTTCTTTGTCAGGTTTTGATACTCCTTTTCTTCGCTGAGAGTTCCTGGTCGAATGAAGTCAATTCTTCAAATATTGTTTGGCTTTCAATTACTGGGATTGTTATTCTCTATCTATTCAATCAAATCGTAAGAATATTAATCACCATTTTCATAAGCGATAAAGAAAAAGTAGAGATCAGCTTTCCATTTCGAAATGGACATTATTTAATTACTGATGGTGGAAACTCAAAAATTAGCCGATTAATGAATTATCACTTTCATTCTCCTGTACATAAACAGAAAAAGATAAATCTTTCGATGTTGTATGCAACTGATATTGTGAAGTTAAGCAAAGATAAAACAGGATTTCTTCCGCTAGAGAATGGAAATTATTCTGTTTTCGGCAAAGCACTGTATTGCCCTCTGGATGGTGAAGTAGTAAAAGTTGTAAATGATTAAGAAGATAATATTCCATACTCTGGCAACTACCCATATAATACAGGAAATACAGTAGTCATAAAAAAGGATAACTATTTTCTTCTGCTGGGTCATTTGAAAAAAGGAAGTATTGTAGTAAAAGTTGGCGATAAGATAAATAGAAACGATGTACTGGGAGAAGCCGGTAATTCAGGAATGTCGGAACGGCCTCACCTCCACATGCAGTTAATAAAATGTAATGGTACTGATTACTGGCAGGGAACAGGTATTAACATTCAGTACCAGGGGAGGAATTTGTTTAAAAACAGGCAAATTAAGGTCTCTTAAGATGCTATTGTGCGTATTAAAAAACACAGCAGCCTGGTAATTCAGAATTCCTGATAGCTAAGCCAAAACGTTCAATCATTAAAATAACAACTTCAATATTTTATGCAACACATTCAGCATCTTAACCTTTTTCTTCTTTGGCATATCCCTATTTTTGTATTCAGATTCAGTTTTTCAACCTAAATCAAACTGTCATGGCAATCTCAACTTCAAGAGCAAAAGAACCGGCAGAGATTAAGATAGACCAATCGGCCTGTAATGGATGTGGTTCATGTGTAAATGTGTGTAGTGATTTTAGTTTAACACTTGAAAACAACAAAGCAGTCCAATCCAATAAAGCGATTTTTGGGTGTATCGGCTGTGGACATTGTATGGCAATTTGCCCGACAGGAGCCATTGAAATATATGGCAGAACCATTAGTCCCGACGATTTATTCGATTTGCCTCCAAAAGAGAGTGCTGCCAATTACAATCAGGTTCTGGCCTTGCTAAACCGAAGGCGTAGTATTCGAAAATTTCAGTCTGGAACGGTTGAACCTGAAATTCTTGATAAAATATTACAGGCAGCTAAAGCCGCACCCATGGGCCTGCCTCCTTCAGATGTGAATGTTTTGGTGCTGGATTCCGTAGAGAAAACCCGGGCTTTTGCTGAAGATTTTTGCAATTATCTGGAAAATATGAAGTGGTTTGTTTCCAGATGGTTTCTATCGCTTATGCGGCCCTTCTGGGGCAAAGCAAACGACGAAATGTTTAAGGGTTTTGTCAGGCCTCTCTTTAAGGTTTACCCCGAAAAAATGAAGCAAAACATAAACGTAGTGAATTACGATGCTCCATTGGCTATGTATTTCTACGGCTCACCATATACCGATCCTGCCGACCCGATTATTGCCGCAACCTACGCAATGATTGCAGCAGAATCACTTGGGCTTGGAACCTGCATGCTTGGTGCAGTCCATCCGCTTATACAGAATGGGAAAAAAGCCAGACAGTTTCGCGAAAGGCACCATATAAAATATACTTCCAGGGAAGGCTTATTTGTGATTTTTGGGTACCCGTCTTTCAAATTCAAAAAAGGAATCCGGAGAAGTTTCGCAAGTATCAATCTGGATTAGCTGATTGGCAAGAAAATATGATTCAGAAGCCTATCTTTTCCGTCTTTTTCACAGATGTCAGACATTCGCAATTAGAAATTGTAAATTAGAAATTCTCTAATTCCTTCCCCCTTTTAAAATCGTAACCGCTCCTTTATAACTTTCGTCTTTAAAGTATCCAAAAGTATTGAGGCGGTAATAGTATGTACTTTCAGGAAGATTTCCTCCATCCCAGTTATTTTTATAGTTTTCGCTGGAATAAACTTTGCGTCCCCAGCGGTCGAGTACAACCAGTTCGAGTCGCATGTACTCAAGGTTTATGGGAATATAATTGCTGCCACTACTGCTTCCTCCATCATTTTCCTTCGCTATAACAAAGTAATCATTGATGTTATCGCCATTCGGGGTAAATACATTGGGGATGAATAAATCAGCCTCAGCCACTGGTAATGACATCAGTATGGTGGTATCACATCCCTGAAAACTCTTTACGGTCAATGAAACAGTATAAGCATCCAGATCGGGAGTGGAAGCCGTTGAGTAAACATGCAATGGGTTACGCTCAATTGACCTTTCACTGCCATCGCCAAAATCCCATATCCATTCCACTACATTCTGATCTTCGGTAAATGAAAATCGCACCGCCGGGTTTTGGATATAAACCGTGTCCGGGTCAAATTCCATTTCTACCTTTGCCGAAAGCAAGGTGGAAACTAAAAAGTTGGTATCCACGATACAATTGTTACCATCTGTAACCAAAAGTTTGTTCACAGTTCCACAAGCGCCGGTTAAAATACTGTCAAACGGGCTTGGCTCTGCATTCCATAAATAAATATAAGGCTTCAGTCCTCCTGTAACAAATGCGGCAATATTGGCATTACATTCACCCGGACAGGTGGCATCAATCTCTTCCAATTCCACGAACAATGAAGGGAACAATTGAACCTGGGCATCAAGGTAGGTCGATATTATGGGCAGACCATCCGAAGAACGGTAAAAACATTGTGCTTCATTCCATTCAAGTGCACCGGGCATAGGATCATTATTCACTTTGAATAGTAAATCGAGCAATTTGTTGTTGGTAATAGTAACAGGAACATCAGCACTCCAGGTCAAAAGGATCAGGTTCTCCTGCTGTGTAACCACGAAGGAGGTGGCTTCAAAAGCCGGATTAACCTGACGAAAGCTAAGGTAAGACAAGGTTTGCGACGGCACCTGCAGGGTAAGTGAAATTGAATCAACATTCTGTAGGTTACTCACCAGCACCGGGACAACAAATTGTGAACCAGGGCATAACGTAGCACCTTCAATGCGGGTTTCATTATCCTGTGCAATACCGGGGAGGTGAAAAACCAATAGGGAAAGCAAAAGCAGGAATGGGAAAGTCTTTTTCATCATATTTTTCGATGTCCCGGAAAGGGCAAAAATGGTTACCTTAAAAGAAGTGGCTAAGGTACTTAAATAATCATTTCGTTAGCCTGATAACGCAAAAATCACGGTTTTCGTGTGGTGGAGTGTAATTTTATAATTCTAGAAGTATCCGCCGGATATCATCATTAAAGTACACTTGCTTTCCACAAGTATCCCGGCACTTCCGGCAAGGTCAGCAAGTTCAGGATTCCAGGTTCCCGGGTTAAAAATCAATCGGTTGGGATGCAATTTAAGGATATAATCATAATATTGGGACTGGTTCTGTGGACCCAGATAAAGGGTGATGGTGTGGATACCTTCTATTTCAGGTTGACCCGTTTGAATTTCCACACCAGCGACATTCCCCTTTCGAAGTCCTACGGCTGAAATTGGAAAATTATACTCAACCAGCTCATTGATGCAAATATTGGAGTATCTCGAAGGGTTGAGGCTGGCGCCAAGTACTAAGGTATGTTTTTGTGATTTTGGGGTCATATAAAATGAATATTGAAATGCAAAGATAAAAAGCCCGGCAAAAACCGGGCCTGATCATTAGTAAATCTAACTGAAGAAATATCGGAGTATCTTAAACTTCGGACAATAGAATATCAAGGTTTTCAAATTTCTGGCGATAATCTTCAATGGCAGCAACAATAATTTCGTGAGATTCCTCAGCACCATAGGAATGGGTAATTTCAGAATCATGCTCCTCTCCGGGCAAATCCTTGTAAGTGAGGAAATAGTGTTTCAATCTGGTAACAATGAGTGGCGGCAATTGCTCAAGCTCGGTATAGTTACCATAAACCGCATCATTTTTCAACACGGCAATAATTTTATCATCCGCCTCTTTACCATCCAACATCCTGAAACCACCGATAGGTATGGCCTGCACCAATATATCGCCGTGCGAAATATTTTTCTCTGTCAACACACAAATATCCAACGGATCGCCATCACCAACAATATCAGGTCGGCCTGTCTTTTTCGAGGCAATTTCACCAATTTTCTTTGAGCAAAGGGTTTGAGGAATAAAGCCATACAATGCAGGCAAAACATTTGAATACTTTTGCGGGCGGTCAATCTTAAGGTATCCTGACACCTTATCCACTTCATACTTAACAGTATCAGTAGTAACCATCTCCACGAAACAGGTGAGTATTCTGGGCGCATCGCAGCCTATCTCCACACCATGCCAGGGATGAGATTTATACCTTAATCCCATTAGTCGTCCTATAGGATCCATCAATCTGTTTGCCATACGCTGGTTTTTTTATTAAGCACAAAGGTAACAGGCTTTTTCCAGAAATGTTTATAATAAAATTAAAAACTTCAAATGCCAATTTGTCGCCATACATTTTAAATATCTGCCTTTTTGACATATATAACATCCTCTACCATATCTGGCAGGGCTTTTGCTTAATAGCGAAAAAGCGTTAATGGGAAAGGAGAATATAGCAATGAACTTAAACAATCTTACCATAAAATCACAACAGGCAGTTCAGGCAGCACAGGATTTCGCGGCCGAAAGAAGCCATCAGGCCGTTGAAACAGCACATTTACTCAAAGGCCTGCTAACGACCGACGACAATGTACTTCCATTTTTATTAGGTAAATCGGGAATAAACATCCAGGTATTGACCCAGGCTACCGATGCCATGTTGACACGATTTGCGAAAGTCAGCGGTGGTGAACAATACTTATCAGGTCAGGCATCTAAAGCCTTGCAAAAAGCGAATGATTATGCAAAGGAAATGGGCGATGAATATGTGTCCGTTGAGCATTTAATACTTGGATTGCTGGCTACGGGCGATCAGGTGTCGGATATGTTGAAACATTCCGGACTGAATGAAAAAGACCTAAAATCTGCCATTCTTGAATTGCGCAAAGGGTCAAAGGTAAATTCAGCCTCTGCCGAAGATTCGTTTAATGCACTTAACCGATATGCCCGCAACCTGAATGAATTGGCCCGTGCCGGAAAACTCGATCCGGTTATTGGGCGGGATGAAGAAATCAGACGGGTACTGCAAATTCTCACCCGTAGAACCAAAAATAACCCTATACTGATTGGCGAGCCCGGCGTTGGTAAAACCGCCATCGCCGAAGGTCTTGCGCACCGCATTATAAATGGCGACGTGCCCGAAAATCTGAAATCAAAACAACTATTTTCGCTTGATATGGGATCCTTGATTGCCGGCGCAAAATACAAAGGTGAATTTGAGGAAAGGCTTAAAAGTGTTGTTCGTGAAGTCATTGAATCAAACGGCGAAGTGTTACTTTTTATCGATGAAATACATACGCTTGTGGGTGCAGGTGGTGGAGAAGGCGCCATGGATGCAGCCAATATCCTGAAACCGGCCCTTGCCCGTGGCGAACTCCGTGCCATAGGGGCAACCACGCTCCAGGAATATCAAAAGTATTTTGAGAAGGACAAAGCCCTTGAACGCCGGTTCCAGATTGTAATGATAAACGAACCTGATACGCTGAGTGCCATTTCTATTCTTCGCGGATTGAAGGAGAGGTATGAAACCCACCATCAGGTTCGGATTAAAGACGAAGCCATCGTCAGCGCGGTGGAGCTTTCGCAACGGTACATCAGCGACCGGTTTTTGCCCGACAAGGCCATAGACCTGATTGATGAAGCAGCAGCCAGGTTGCGGTTGCAAATCAACTCGGTACCCGAGGCACTCGATGAAGTGGAAAGACGAATCAAGCAATTGGAAATTGAGCGTGAAGCCATGAAGCGCGAAGGTGATAATGCCAGACTGAAGAGCATTAGCCAGGAAATTGCCAACCTTAGCGAGGAACGCAACAACATTGCCAGCCAATGGAAAGCCGAAAAAGAAGTCGTTGATGGAATTCAACAAACAAAAAAATCCGTTGAACAATACCGGTTTGAAGCAGATAAAGCTGAACGGGATGGGGACTATGGCAAGGTAGCAGAAATTCGCTATGGACTTATAAAAACCGCTGAGCAGAAACTGGAAACGCTTAAACAAAAACTCAACGAAATGCAATCCGGTTCCGTGCTGATTAAGGAGGAAGTTGGATCAGAGGAAATCGCAGAAATTGTTTCGCGCTGGACCGGAATCCCCATGAGCCGGATGCTTCAGAGTGAGCGTGAAAAACTACTTCAACTTGAAGATGAATTGCATAAAAGGGTTGTTGGTCAGGACGAAGCCATTGAAGCCATTTCGGATGCCATTCGCCGCAGCCGTGCAGGTTTGCAGGACAACCGCAGACCCATTGGTTCCTTTATCTTCCTCGGGACTACGGGTGTTGGCAAAACTGAATTGGCAAAGGCTCTGGCGGAATTCCTATTCAATGACGAAAACGCTCTGGTTCGTATAGATATGTCGGAATATCAGGAACGCCATAGTGTATCACGCCTCATAGGAGCGCCTCCGGGATATGTAGGCTATGATGAAGGTGGTCAGCTAACGGAAAAGGTCCGCAGAAAACCCTATTCGGTAGTTTTGCTCGATGAAATTGAAAAGGCCCATCCGGATGTATTCAACATTTTACTTCAGGTGCTTGATGATGGCCGGCTTACCGACAACAAAGGCCGTACCGCTGATTTCAGGAATACCATTATAATAATGACTTCCAACATTGGATCACACATCATCAGCGAAAAAACAATTGGTGTAAATTACAGCAACAGGGAACAGGTTTTTGAGCAAACCCGCGCTGAAGTAATGGAACTACTGAGAAAAACCATACGACCGGAATTTCTGAACCGTATTGACGAGCTCATTATGTTCAGGCCGCTTACCGAAGAACAGATATCAGCAGTGGTACGACTTCAGCTTGATAACTTAACCAAAACCCTGCAACACAATGAGATGAAACTGACCTTTACAGATGCGGCAATACGCTTAATCGCTGAAAGGGGATTTGATCCTCAATATGGCGCCCGGCCAGTAAAAAGGGTTATTCAACGGCAGGTCCTAAACGAACTCTCGAAAAAAATCCTGAGTGGTGAAGTGGTTAAAGATTCGGTTATTGTTTTGGACGCCGATGGTGATGGGCTGGTTTTCATGAACGCTTAGGTTAATTTATGGATTTTCTACAAAAGGAATATTTTTTTTGCCACTAAGGCACCAGGACTCAAAGAACCACAAAGAGTTATTTATCAGCTATTATTCTAAGTAAACCTTTGTGAAACCTCGTGCCTTTGTGGCAAACTCTCTATCCAAAAATACCTTTAATAGAGCCTAAAATATCTCCGCCACCCTTCCCGCCAAGGGAATTAATGATGCCATCCAGATCAATGCTGCTGTCGTTGGGATCGTTGGTTTTGTTCTTCAATTTATTCATCACCAAAGGCAACAACTGATTTACAATACTACCTGCTGCAGCCTTGTCGAGGCCTAATTTGGCCATAAGGTCACCAATTACCCCAGAAGAAATACCATTAACCAATGAACTGGACGATGCATCTCCCCCACCCTTGAACATATCCATCAATGAGTCCAAACCACCAGATCCAATCTGACCTTTGAGGTTGTCGAATATTGAATTTGCTGCTGTATCTATAGCCAGATCATTTTTTTCATTGGGCACAACCGGATTGTTAACAATGGCTTCGCCGGCATTTTCTTTTACAAGTTTGAGGAGTTGGTCTAACATGATTGGGTTAAATTTAGTTGGGTTAAACTGATTTAATGTATTGAATTTTACGAAAGACCGGATTTATGATTGATTTTAATTGACACTTCAGTTCGTAAAGAAAAACCATTTCCCGGGATAGTTTCAACACCACGTTTCCGGTTTTGTTTACCTTTTAAGACATTGGACCGCATTAACATGATGAATTCTATTCCTCAAATGCCGTAAACCAAGAATACCTGAATTCAAATTGAATACGTTCTCTAAAAGGATGGAAAAGGATACTGTTTCCTTTAACTTTCCTACCTTTGCAGTTCAATTTCTCTACAAATGGACAGCCTCATTTCGGTTAGTTACCTCGCGTTATTTCTGATTATCAGTCTTGGGTTGGTTGTCGGCAAAGCGAAGATAAAAGGCTTTTCACTCGATATCTCCGCGGTTATTTTCATTGCCATGCTTTTGGGGCATTTTGGATTCAGACTGCCTTCAGAATATCAGCAGATTGGTTTATTGCTCTTTATTTTCACCATTGGCATACAATCAGGACCGGGGTTTTTCCGAAGTTTCAGGCAATATGGCAAACAACTCTTCATTATTGCATCAATAATCATTGCCAGTGGGGCATTGGTAACCTGGGTGCTTACCAGTTTAATGCATATGGACAAAGCGCTGGCCGTTGGATTGTTCAACGGAGCTATGACCAGCACCCCCGGCCTTGCTGCCGCGGTTGAAGTGAGCAAATCACCTATGGCCTCTATTGGATATGGAATCGCTTATCCTTTTGGTGTGATTGGGGTGGTGCTGTTTGTAAGCTTAGTCCCCAAAATATTGAGGATAAACTTCAAGAAAAGCGAGGAAGACTTTGACCTGAGCATCAGACAAAGTTTCCCCGAATTTGTAGCTGCCAACTTCAGGGTTGAGAACCCCAATATTGATGGAAAATCACTCATAGACCTCAAATTCAGAACAGTTACCAACTGTGTTATTTCGAGGGTAAAACATGGCGACCTTGCCACCACACCTTCCCGCGAAACACAATTGCATGAAGGGGATGTTATCAGGGCACTGGGCACAGCCGAAGACCTGGAGAACGTAAAACTTTTCGTCGGACCACAAACCGAAGAGCAACTTCCATTGGACAAGGGACATGATGTTCAATGGGTTTTGGTCACAAGCAAACAAGTGATCAACAAGCCCTTACAAAAACTTAACCTGGGTACAAACTATGATGCAACCGTAGTTCGTATACGTCGGAGTGGTATTGAAATCAGGCCAATGCACTACACCATGCTTCGTTTTGGCGACCGACTTATGGTTGCCACCAGTCGCGAAAGCATGAAACAGGTGGTTAATTTGCTGGGCAATGACGATAAACGTCTTTCTGAAACCGATTTTCTGCCGATAACGCTGGGTATTGTTATCGGCATCCTTGTCGGAATGATTCAGGTTCCGGTTTTTGGATTGTTCACTTTTAGTCTTGGCATTACGGGGGGTGTATTGGCTGCCGCACTCACCCTCAGCGGAATAGGCAAAACCGGGCCCATCATTTGGTCCATGTCGAGCAATGCCAACCAGTTGTTCCGGGAATTGGGACTGCTGATGTTTCTGGCAACCGTTGGCTGCGAAGCAGGAGGCCACATTGAAGAAGCATTCACCACCTATGGCGCGGGACCAATTGCAGCCGGAGCTGCCATAACCATTATCCCACTAATAATTGCACTGATTGCAGGAGTTTACCTGTTGAAAATGAATTTTCTCACCCTGATGGGCGTTATCACCGGTGGCATGACCAGCACACCCGGACTGGCCGCCATCAATACACAATCCGACAGCGGAATTGCGCAGGTTGCCTATGCCGCCGTTTACCCACTGGCCTTAGTGTTAATGATCGTGTTCTCAAATATTCTTTTTAAGTTGCCGCTGTTTTGAATTTCCATAAAGTTTCGGACAATAACCACGCAAAGACGCAAAGCGATGCACTGAGCCTGTCGAAGTGACGCATAGAAACGCACGAAAAGTTCAATTGCGATTTCAGATTTTAACACAAATACACACCTAACAGGTTGGCCTTCGAGACCCTCAGGCACCAAACCTGTTAGGTGAATCCTTCTTCCTACTTCCTGGCTAAAAAAAAGGCCCGGTTTCCTGCGGGCCCTCTTGTATTGCTAATGAAACTATTCTTTTCTAACTATCCCTGAATGCTAGAAAACATAAGTTACTGTATATGTTTTACCGTTACTGCTTGTAACTGTCACAATATCCACCACGCCTTCGGCACCGCCGGGAATGTAAAATGATGCATTTCCATTCGCATCGCTGGGTGTTGTAGCTGAGCTTGAGTACCCATCAGTACCCACTATTGAAAAACTAATGTTGCAATCTGTGGCCCTAGGAATTAAGGTGGCAGTTACCGTTACACCTTCTCCAGGACCTGGATCCGGAGGATTTGGTCCAGCTGTAACAAATTGCACCGCATCACAATTTCCACCTACCATTTCTTCATTAATAAAACATACCATGGTAGATCCACTCATATCAGCATCTTCAAGCTTTACACCTTCAACTTCTACAATTTTATTAATCCCGGCTGCCGGAAGTTTGAAGTTATTTATTGAGACAGGTGCATAGCCTTCAGCACTAACAATTAGGTTAGCACCATCGCCAATAAGGTTGATAGGTAGGGATTGACCTGGTTCACTTGTTCCCGTTAACATGTAATAAACGGGTTCGCCATCTTTACTACTGGAATACCAATGAGCTATCCAGGTAACAGTTGAACCTACTACTGCACCTGTTGCTGTAACTATACCAACAGTAGCCAGAGCAGAAAGCGCAAGTGGAGCAGTTGCAGCACCAACAATTATAGCTGCTCCTGTTCCCATCACCGCCCCAAATCCAATGCTGGCAGCCTTAAGCGGTTTCTTAATCTTTAACTGATTCATTGCCTCATAATAAACATTGTCATCAATCTCACCACTTTTCCATTTGTTTTGAATTTCAGCTACCTCGCCTTTTGTTTCCTCTATTAAGTCACCAACAGCTTTCATTAAGGCCACGCTCAGACCCGAACCGTCACCAGGCGCAATGTCATATCGACTACAATCCGGACCATCAGCAAAGTCTTTATATGCGGATTTCTTATTACTCGCTTCAATAGCAATGGCTTTTTCTAAAGCAGCAACATATTTTTCTCCTGCCAATATATAAGCATCCATAAATGGTTTAACATCATCAATAGCCAAAGTTGTTACATTCGTTGATTCAAATTTATGCGCTTCATCTATAAAATCTACAAGAGATAAATTTACATCGGTCACAGAAGCTTGATATTCTGCAACACTCTTGTCATCAGTTTTATCTTCGTCTTTTTGACAAAATTGGAATAATAATAGTGACATCATCGCAGCCACAATAAGTGTTGTCTTTTTCATAATGACAATTTTTAGTGGTTTTTACTAAATTAAAATCAATTCACGCGGCTAATATAGAATAAAATTATATACAAAACAATGCCTATATGTGTACTTTCACTCTATATTTCTATGTGTTTGCATGTTTTATAGGTATTTTAGTCGCATCAAGTTTTTTTCTACATACCTCAATGTACTTTTTAAGATACGAAAATTAATTAACTTTTTGGAGTAGCACGGTTAGAAACGCTGCAATGGCAAAGTTAATACCGCAACGCTCGAAAAATAATGACACATCCGCAATTGTACAAATCTTAATTTCAAAGCAATAACATGTTTTTAAAAAGTTTTTTAATCAACATAGAACTATTACTTCCTTATTTTTTTTTAAAGGCCTGAAATTCAATCCATTAAAAAAGGAGGATTTTGAGCATTAAACAACTCTAAATCATCACGATAGCTATAAGGATTGCATCCTTGCGTGATTCTTTAACTAATCTAATATTTGCAACTAAAACAGCTAAATATTTCAATTGAAGCCTAAGAATAATATACAGCAACAGTCTTTTGCGGCTTTGTTTTAATGCTAACGGGGCAAAATAAAAAAACCAATGAATGAGTTGGATAATTAAAACTTGTATATTTTAGCACCATACTCCGTCAATAAACAAAACGTGTAAAATACTTTAAATAAGTCAGATAAATACGGAGCATTAGGTATAGTTAATCAACACACACTATTAAAAAAGATAAAAATGAAGTTAAAAACAATCCTTACTGTCATCTTTTCTTTAAACATGGCAATTGCTTTTTCACAAATAAGTGGCGGGAACCCTTCAGCAATTTATGCTAAATTCCTGGGATACAAATATGAAACCAGAATAGATTCTGGTGGCGGGCAATACGGAGTTTGTATTTTCCCTGACAATTCAGAATGTGGTGCCTGGGACTTTTTTAAGGGCAAATGTGGTCAAAAATATTCATATTGTGCATTAAAAGGGTGTGATACAAAGACTAAATTTGAGGACCCGAAGAGAAACCACCTGGAGTATGCAGTTTGTTGTTGTAAAAACTCATTGGGCAAAACAATAGAAATTCCATTAAATGACTTCATGTTACAACATGGTGACACACTATTCATTAATCAAAAAAACAACGTTTACATAAAATAGAATTAAAATTGCATAATCGATTAAGCTGCCCCACCAGAGATTAACCGGCGGGGAGAACCTCTCACATTCCCGAAGTTTCGGGATACGTAGGATGGCTTCGCCCCTTCCTTTCATACAAACCTCTGGAAAATTATTCAAACTTATTGCGTTACTCCGAAAAGAAAAATTTGTATTTTTAATCCTTTTTCAGCGTGTACAAGAAGCGTGTGCTACAAGCTCATGCAAGGCAAACACAAGAGGTATAGCCAATAAGGATTTTAGTGGTATGCGAAGTTTTGTAGCCCACGTCAACATTTCGTTTACCTTGATGAAAAATCGCCCACAATCCATTACTGTCCATACTTCCAACCATTAGCACCTATGCAAAAGGACAACATCACATCGGACAATTATTCACGGACAAACAAACATAAACTCTAATCAAATGAAATTGAAAACAACCATCAGCAGCGCAACATTATTGCTATTCGCGTTAACAGTTTTCGGACAACAGAGCGGCAACAGTGTCATCGGACAGTATTATAATTCCAACCAGGCAAACAAACCGCAAACGGCAGACAGACTTTATTTGTCGGACACCTCTTTTGTGATACAAGCAAATGTTTTAGTAAATGTCATTGCAGACAATTATGTTGCAACTTTCGGGGTTTCGGAATCGTCAGCAACATTAAAAGACGCACACACTAAAATGGACAAACGCATAGAAAACTTTATTTCTGCGTTATCAAAAATTGGTATTGCACAGACAGACATTTATGTAGATATGACAACACAAACTCAAATATCCGACTATAAAGTAAATGAAGATTATGCGGAGCAATACATTAGCGGATTTGAGCAGAAAAAAAATGTAATAGTAAAATTTAAAAACATTAAAGACCTTGATAAAATGGTAGTTACAGCATCGGACTATGGAATTTATGACTTAGCTAAGGTTGACTACATCGTTACGGACATAAATAAAATCTATACACAGTTATTTCAGACAGCGATGGATGTAATCAACAGCAAAAAAGAATTGTATATAAAAGCAACAAACATTGAATTGAGCTCTTCCTCGCAAATTTACGGTGAGTCATTTTATAGTTTATATCCATCTCAACTTTATAGAAGTTATACACCAAACATAACTACTGAATATCACGACTATGGCTCTTGGGAAAAGAGAAAAGATTTAAAGAAAAACACAACTTATTATTACGATAAAACCAACTACGCTGGTTTTGACAAAGTGATTAACCCAATCGTAACTGAGCCGGCAGTTGAATTTGTTTTAACGTTTCAGATAAAATTCGACATAGAAAAAAACAAAAAATAAAATCATCAGCAATCGGTGCGACACGTTCGAAAATGCACTGGTGCTAATAACCAGGAATAAGACCGGTCTGTAATGCCTGTCCCGGTTTTTCGGGAACCCAACGATTAATTCTATAACTATAGCTTTCGGAAGAACTGTATTATGACTTTTGCACGTCAGATAAATACGGAATATTTCGGATAGTTAATCAATATAAACTATTAAAAAAGATGAAAATAAAAGTCAAGCTTAACACAATCCATACTGTCATCTTTATTTTAAACATGACAATTGCTTTTTCACAAATAAGAATTAAAAGCAGAACTTTATAAAACAGCTTTATTTTATACCTTTGTGCATTATACCACATGGTATAATGCTATATAGTGCCACTAATTAGTTTCAAAGTAGAAGCCATCTTAAAACGTGTAAGTTAACTTAATAAATTTTACAACCTGCCAGAAATCATGATACCAGATTTAGAAACAAACACCGTTTATTATTCACATGCTTCCAATTATGATTTGAAAGAGGAGGTTAAGGGGTTAAAAAAAATACTTCAGGATAACGGAATTGATTGCAATAAAATCATAGGAACTAAGGACTATTTCTGTAGGGATTATATGCCTGTTCAAAAGGATTTGAATACATTTATCCAGTTCCGGTTTCACCCAGACTATTTATTAAATGACCCTGAGCAAAAAAAATATGTTACAAATGTTCCCTCTGTAAAAAGGCAAAATGCATTTTTGAATACGTCCAGTATCATCAACTCTGACATTATTCTTGACGGTGGCAATATTATCAAATGGAAAGACAAGGTTATTATTACTGATAAAGTATTTGATGATAATCGGCCTATTCCTAAAAATGAACTAATAGACAAGTTGAGTGAACTACTTGGTGCACAGGTGATTATTATTCCCAAATATCCAATTGATGAACCAACTGGTCATGCCGATGGGTTGGTGAGATTCAAAGATGCAGATACGGTATTGACTATTTGTCTGGATGATGAGCCAACCGAATGGACAGTACCATTTCGAAAAGCACTGGAAGATGCAAATCTCAAAATCATATCTTTTCCAAAATATCCTAAAGATGAAGAAGCATTTTCATGGGGTTATATCAATTACTTACATGTTGGCAAACTAATCATACTCCCAACTTTTCTGGAGTATAAGAATAATGAGATAATGATTGAATTTTTCAAAAAAGAGTTCGAAGGATATACTATAAGAACCTTACCTGCAAACAGAATAATCGAAAATGGAGGGGTATTGAACTGCTTCACCTGGAATATTCAAGTTTAAATTTGGGACCATATATAACTATTGATATTTAATAAGTTCGGGTTTCAGCAGATATGCTTGCAATAAACTTTCTTATAACTTGACAGGACATTGCTTCGAAATCGACAACAAACAACTTCCTAACTCCTACTTTCTCTTATTCACCCCAACAGGTTGGTCTTCGGGATCCTCAGGCACCAAACCTGTTAGGAGAATGTCAATGCCTGAAATACGTTGACCACTTTAAACCAAAGAAAGGGTCAAAAAATGGCAAGACGAGAAAAATTTAAAATGACAACCTCAGAACGAAGGAACCGTCATTTCAGTGACAGTTTCAAGATTCAAAAAGTCAGGGAATTAGAAACTGGTAAGGTTAAAGTTTCCGAACTTTGTGAACAATATGAGCTGGCTGATGTAAGCGTGTATCGTTGGCTCAATAAATTCGGCAGTATGAAGAATAAGAGCGAACGCATTATCATAGAGACAGATAGTGATACCAAGCAGCTACTTGAATTAAAAAAGAAGGTAGCTGATCTTGAGCGAGTGGTTGGCCAGAAGCAAATCCTGCTTGATTTCAAGGATAAGATGATTGATTTGGCCGAGGAAACTTATGGCGTGGATATAAAAAAAAAGTTTTCTATCTCACCCTCCAGTACTTCTGGTTCAACAGGGAAAAATCCCCCTACAGCATGAATAAGATATATAATGTACTGGGGGTCAGTAAGCAATCATTCCATCAAAAGATGGATCGATTAAACATTCAACGCTTAGAAAATGGTCAATTGCTTCTTGTAATTGCGGATATTCGTAAAGAACATCCCACCATGGGTGTCAGGGATATGTATTATAAGATAATGCCAGCAAACATAGGTCGAGATGCATTCGAAGCATTTTGTTCTCAGCATAATTTGATGAGCAAGCGTGTGCGTAATTTATGGCGCACTACTGATAGCAGTGGAGTGATAAGATTTGACAACTTAATCAAGGACAAGCTTTTAACCTCATTCAATCAAGTCTGGCAAAGCGATATTACTTACTTTGAGGTGACAGGGAAATACTACTATTTAACTTTTATCATGGATGGTTTTTCAAGAAGGATTATCGGTTATTCAACCTCAAAAAGGCTGACAACAGAAAGCACTACATTGCCAGCTCTGGAAATGGCTATTAAATTGAGAGCCAAGCAGAAGCTTAGTTTTAAGAATGTCATTATTCATTCTGATGGAGGTGGTCAGTATTATGCTAACAACTTCTTGTCGCTCACCTGCAAATTTAAAATTCAAAATAGCATGTGTAAATTTCCCTGGGAAAATGGGAAGGCTGAACGGTTTAATGGTGTTATAAAAAATAACTACCTCAAACACAGGAATATAACTTCCTTTGAAATGTTGATAAAAGAAGTTGACCGTTCGGTGTTACTCTACAACACTCAAAAACCGCATATCGAGTTAAAGAGAAAATCTCCTGCAACTTACGAAAATGATTATCTTTGTTTTGGACAACAATCCGACGGTGAAAAGTCAGCGACGGAATTAATGCCTTGGTTCCCGGAGGGGTCAGCCCTCCGGGCTGAGGACAACAATCCTTCTAGCTCAATATCGCTCAAGAATTAATGAAAAAGTGAAGTAATAAACTAAGTAAAAACGGTCAACGCTATTCAGGCATTCACAGAATCTTACTTCTTACTTCCTACTTCCCCCTACAAATCAATATCCAGGTTCAATTGATCCTTCAAGGTCTTGATGGCCGGATTTTTCTCAATCAACGCATCCAGCTTTTCCTGATCGCTGTATGGACGACGAATTTCCGGAGGACGCTCAGTAATTACTATTTCTATCTGAATGCCCCAATTCTTAAGTTCATTCCTTAGGACAGGCACTATATCGGGAAGTTTCAGAAAAATCTCATTGTGCTGGATTTTATTCTCCACCGAAACCACAATCTTATAATCATCATTGAGCACAGGCGGACGGGTCGTAAGGCTATGGTGCAAATTTGGCGAATCTGTTGAAACCTTAACGGCCATTGGACCCCAAACCCTTTCCAGGTCTGACTGGGAGAATGATGTACGATCGGGAGGAAGTACTTCTTCTTCCGGTTTTGTTTCTTTATCCGGGGAGTTTCCTGTTCCGGCCAGAGGATTCATAAGTCCGCCAATGTTGATCCCTGAAAAGGAAGATTTGGGAGGTGCGGGCTGTTTTTGCTCCGTCGAACTGGCGGCTGGTTGAGGTTGATCAGGTTTAGCGGGCTCAGGCGCTTTATAATGTTCAGTGGGTTCGGCAGCAAGGTCAACCTCGGGCAGCTTATCAGGACTTACTATCACCTCCTGAATGGGCACAACCGGTTTATCTAAAGGGCCAGGTTCTTTTACTACAGGAGGCGCGGCATCCTGAACCGGCTTAGCTAACGGCGGTGCTGAAATTGGCCTGACGGGTGTCTGCTGAACTGCGGGCTGGCTGACATTTACTTCCGGCTTTGGTCTATCCGGATTGGCCAAACGGCACATCCGCATCAGCGCGATTTCCAGGTGAAGGCGTTTGTTGTTGCTTATTTTGTAATCCAGATCACACTGATTATTGATTTCCAATGCCTTAAGGAGAAATGCAGCATTACAGGCGGACGATTGTTGCAGGTAAAGGTTGCGGATATTTGCACTGGTTTCGAGCAATTGAATGGTTTCTTTATCCTGGCTCACCAGCAAATTCCTGAAATGCTGACCCAATCCGATGATAAAATGCTGTCCGTCAAAACCATTGTCAATAATTTCATTGATGGTAAGCAGAGTTTGACTGATGTTTCCCTGAAAAATATAATCCGTAATCCTGAAATAGTAATCGTGATCAAGCACATTTAGGTTTTCAATCACCTGCTTATACGTGAGCGTATTTCCTGCAAAACTCACCAACTGATCGAACATGGAAAGCGCATCACGCAAACCACCATCCGCTTTTTGAGCGATAATGTGCAGGGCGTCCATTTCGGCTTCTACATTTTCCTCTTTGGCAACATAAGCCAGGTGATGGGCGATATCCTCCACACTAATGCGCCGGAAATCAAAAATTTGGCAACGCGAAAGAATGGTAGGCAGGATTTTATGCTTTTCGGTGGTAGCCAGGATAAATTTAGCGTAAGCAGGCGGTTCCTCAAGCGTTTTCAAAAAAGCATTGAAAGCCGCTGTTGACAACATATGAACCTCATCAATGATATACACTTTGTACTTTCCCGCCTGAGGTGGAATCCGAACCTGGTCAACCAATGAACGAATATCGTCCACCGAATTATTGGAGGCTGCATCCAGTTCATAAATGTTGAATGATGCAGAACGGTTAAACGAAATACATGATTCGCAAGTATTGCAGGCTTCACCGTCAGCATTAAGGTTCTGGCAGTTAATGGTCTTGGCCATAATGCGGGCACAGGTGGTTTTGCCCACGCCCCGCGGTCCGGTAAACAAAAAAGCCTGCGCAATCTGCTGGTTGCGGATCGCATTTTTAAGCGTATTGGTAATAGATGCCTGTCCAACAACGGTTGCAAATGAAGCAGGACGATATTTTCGGGCCGAAACAATAAAACTATCCATCAGAAAAAGGAAATTAATTTTGGGATGTCAAACCTACATGAAATTTCTGAAATAAATACAAAACCGGGGAAATTTTTAGTGCGCACTGAATGGTGGAATGGTGGAATATTGGAATAATGGAATAATGGGGATATAGATGAATGCCTGCGGCATGAATGCTTGAACAAAGATGTACTTCAAAGCTAAACTAATGCCCTCCCCTTGTTGGTTACTGAGCGAAGTCGAAGTACTCCTTGTCCCCAGGTCATTATCACAACTGTGCTTCAAAAAAAAGATCAGATAGAAATCACCGACCTAATTCTCTATGACTTCCGCCGCAATCAACCGATCAAACCTTGTACCTTGTTCACGGTAATATACCAGTATAGTATAGGCATTTCGGGTTTCAAAATGACTTCCTTCTATTTTTTGAAGCTGGGCTTTGGTTTCACCATTTGGCAAAAATGCATACAGATAATTATAGTATCCCTGCTTGAGGTAAAGTCGTGTTTCATAACCCTGGCGCGGAAAATTGTATTTCATCCGGCCGAGCGGCTCTCCGCCATCCGTTCCCGAAGTGGTGCGAAACTGCCAATCGGTAAGCTCACCCATCACATAAACGGATCCATCGGCAAAAGGCGCTTCAATGGGTAGAAAGAAATCCACCCAAACATATTCACTTTCGGTTGAGGCATCTCGGCCATCCTCCGTTTTAATAAGCATCTGCCCGTTTATGTCTGAATACGTTACATATGGACGCGTGGTGCGCAAAGCGTCAGGGAGTAAGGTAACATGATAACCATCATTACGGTTTTCGATAGCATAAACCCTTTCAGAATTGTAACGTAAACTTTTAATGTCAAGATATCGGAATTCATTGCCGCCTTCAAAATCATTCGAGCCATCCAAATATTGATAATCCAGTTCATCCGTGCGAAGCATCATAGGCTTAAGCCCCCAATGCGCATTATCCCAGCGATGGTTTTGAAGAACAACAACTTTTAGATCCCGGTCAGGCTCCGGTAATGGATAGCCCGGATGAAGGATGGAAAAAGGCACTTCCTGATGGGTGAAATACTGCTCAATGTTGCCCGATCGCTTGATCCTGCCCTTTACGGTAACCTTTGGGTCCACCACCATAAAACGGCGGGTAATTATCGGCTTGTCGGAATCTCCCTCGGGATATATTTTCAACAGGTAATTTCCCGGAAGGGTAAATTTAAACGAATCATTGGGAAGGGACAAGCTGTAATGTGCGAATGGTTGCAAGGTATTGAACGAAAACTGATAATCGCGGATGTAATCATCGGTAAATCCTTCCAGGTATTCATTCTGCCACAAATCGGTAGGTTTCCAGTTCGCATCACAATGCACCACCGTGTATTGCCACACTTCATAATCCCCGTCAAGATCATCAAACGATAAAAAAAGTGTTTCCTCTGAATTGAAAAGGATAATGGGCGGGGTTAACTCCCAACCTTCCCGGTGAAAAACTACGCTTCGAATTGAGGATTTATATATAAAATCTTCATAGCGCAAAAAATCCCCGTCAAAATAGTTGTCGTCCAGGGTATTTTGTTTTTTATGCTGTTTATCGGAACCGGTCTCCTGCGCCTGAACGGCAGAAATGAATAAAAAGATTGCAAATACGGCTAATAATTGCGAAAATGGTTGAACAATGCCTCTCATATGGTTGTTTGTGGGGATACTTGTTAGTGCAATAACAACAACTGTCTGCCAAAAAAGGTTGTGTCTTCAGAAAAAACATAAATTCTTCTGCATTATTGCAGATGCGGATGCAATTAATTTCTGTAGCTTTGTTACTTTAAAATTCAGGTTTGTGCAAAAGTTTTTGGATGCACAAAACTATATATTTAACTTTATCAATACCTTTGTCGCGTTAAATTTGCGACTGTTTGAAACATCAACTACTATGCCGAAAATCATCAAATTATCCAGAGGTTTGAACATCAGGTTGAAAGGTGCTGCTGAAATGACCCTCACGGCATTAACACCAAAATATTTTGCCCTGAAACCCACTGATTTTATCGGGGTATTTCCCCGCTTACTCGTCAAAGAAGGCGACAAGGTAGAAGCAGGTTCTCCGGTTTTTATTGACAAATACCGCGACAACATTACCTTCACCTCACCGGTAAGCGGTACCATTACTGAAATAAAACGAGGCGATAAGCGACTTTTACTCGAAATCCGCATCGAAGCAGACGGGTTAAACACCCGCAAAGACTTTGGCATTGCCGATCCAAAATCGTTAAGCAAAGAAGAAATTACAGCCAAATTACTCGAAAGCGGCCTTTGGACAATGATACGGCAGCGCCCATACGGCGTGGTTGCCAACCCACATGAAATACCTAAAGCAATTTTTGTTTCCGCCTTCGACACAGCACCTCTTACTCCGGATCTGGATTTTATCGTTCACGGCCACGGAGCTGCTTTTCAGGCTGGGATTGATGCACTGGCAAAACTTGGAAACACGAAAGTTAATTTGAACGTTGGCGAAAACACTTCCGCAACGGAATTCCTCAGCAGTACCAATACCGTCATTACTTCTTTCAAAGGTCCACACCCCGCTGGTAATGTTGGTATTCAAATCCATCATATCAATCCGATCAATAAAGGTGAAGTAGTTTGGTTTGCGGGTGTTCAGGATGTTATTACCATAGGCAACCTTTTCCTGAAGGGTGTTTATGATGCTACCATTACCGTTGCCCTTGCTGGCTCGGAAGTCACCAAACCCCATTACTACAAAACCATGCGGTGTGCTGAAATTGCACCAATGATAAAGGGGAATGTTAATCAGGCGAATGTCAGGTATATTTCGGGGAATGTGCTCACCGGCGCACAAATCCGCCACGACAATTTTCTTGGATTTTATCATTCTATGGTTAGTGTAATCCCCGAAGGCAATCATTCTGAGTTCCTTGGATGGGCATTGCCCGGATTTGGTAAATTCAGCTTTTCACGCTCCTTCTTCTCCTGGCTCACCCCACAGAAAGAGTTTGTACTCGATACAAATCTCAACGGAGGTGAACGCGCCCTGGTGATGACGGGAAAGTACGAGAAGGTACTCCCAATGGATATTTATCCGATGCAGTTGATAAAGGCAGTGATTACTGAAGACATTGATTTGATGGAAAATCTCGGTATCTACGAAGTGGAGCCCGAAGATCTCGCATTGTGTGAATTTATTGACACCTCGAAAACCGAAATTCAATTCCTTGTACGTAAAGGATTGGAAATCATGCGTAAAGAAATGAGTTAGTCTTAAATTTTCCACATCAATAATATAATGGGAAATTCAGGGATAAAAACAATGCATTGAATCCCTGAGCTTCTACAAAATGCTAAAAAATTAAAAATCAATACAATACTGAATGAAAGCGCTTAGAAAACAACTGGACAAAATAAAGCCCCAGTTTCAAAAGGGCGGGAAATTCGAAAAACTGCATTCTACTTTTGATGCATTTGAGACCTTCCTTTTTGTTCCTGACAAAACCACCGCCCACGGCAGTCATATCCGCGACAGCATTGATATGAAGCGTACCATGAGCATTGTTGTTATCGCACTTATTCCAACCTTGCTGTTTGGCATTTGGAATGCAGGGCAACAGCATTTCCTGTCCATTGGTGAAACGGCAGCTTTTTGGGATAAGGTAGTATTTGGACTGATTAAGATATTGCCCATTGTTGTGGTTTCCTATGTTGTTGGACTGGGTATTGAATTTGCCTTCGCCCAGATCAGGCACCACGAAGTAAATGAAGGTTTTCTGGTTTCAGGTATGCTGATTCCACTGGTTTTACCTCCGGATATTCCTTTATGGATGGTTGCTCTGGCCACTGCCTTCGCGGTAATCATTGGTAAGGAAGTTTTTGGCGGAACCGGTATGAACATTCTCAACCCGGCACTCACTGCCAGGGCATTCCTGTTTTTTGCCTATCCGGCGAGCATGTCTGGTGACAAAGTATGGATTGCAGAAAAAGCCGATGCCTTTTCAGGTGCCACACCTTTAGCCGAAGCTGCTGCAGGTGTTAGCAGCGGCAGCGTTCACTTTACCCATTCTTTCATGGATATGTTCATAGGATTTATTCCTGGTTCTATTGGTGAAACCTCCACCCTGGCCATTCTCATTGGTGCTGTAATTCTGGTTTACACCGGCATTGGAAGCCTCAGAATTATGCTCTCAGTTGTATTGGGCGGCATATTTATGGGCGGTTTGCTCAATCTTTTCGGAGCCAATGCATACATGCAGGTGCCTTTCTATTACCATCTGGTAATGGGTGGGTTCGCTTTTGGCGCTGTTTATATGGCTACCGACCCGGTTACCGCAGCCCAAACCAACAAAGGAAAACTCATCTACGGATTTCTTATAGGACTTATGGCAGTGCTCATTCGGGTGCTTAATCCTGCCTATCCCGAAGGCATGATGCTCGCCATCTTATTGCTGAACGTTTTTGCCCCACTCATCGACCACTATGTGGTTGAAGCCAACATCAATAAAAGGCTGAAAAGGCTGAAACCAGCAAAAGCCTGATTAAGGAATCAATATCAAAGCAATTCAAAAAAAAGGAATTTATGTACAGTAATGGCTATATTTTCAGATATGCTTCTATCATGGTTATCCTGGTAGCAGCAGTGCTGTCGGCCGCTGCCATCCTGTTGCAGCCTGCGCAGGAGCGGAATGTCAAGATTGAAAAAATCCAGGATATTCTAAAGTCGGCCAACATTGAATCAACACCTGCAAATGCAGAAGAACTTTACGAGAAATATATCGTTAAGGAAATCGTAATCAACGCTGATGGCGAAGAAGTCGGTGTGTATTCCAACGGAAGTTTTGAAAAAGGCGACCGCAGGGCATTTGATATTGACCTGAAAAGCGAACTCAAAGCAAAGAATGATCTGGAACAGGGCAAAAAGGCTGCTCAACCGATGTACCCCTTGTTTGTTGCCCAAAAAGACAATGAGGAAATTTACATCATCCCGCTTCGCGGCGTAGGATTGTGGGGCCCAATCTGGGGCAACCTCGCATTGAAAAATGATTTAAACACGGTCGAAGGCGTAACATTTGGCCATAAAGGCGAAACACCCGGGCTCGGGGCAGAAATTGCCACACCTGTGTTTACCGTTCAATTCCCTTCAAAAACCATCTTCGATGAAAATGGAAAGTTCACCTCTATTAAAGTTGTAAAAGGAGGCGTTGCCAATTCAAATATTGATCCTGCACATGGTGTGGATGCAATATCCGGCGGGACCATCACCAGCAATGGTGTAGGCGATATGCTTGAAAACAACCTTGAGAATTATGTACCGTTTATTCAAAAACACAAAGCCATATGAGTACCGCAAACACTGAAAGGGAACCCCTGTTCTCGGCGAAGACCAAAAAATTGTTGTTGGGGCCCCTCAATAAAGACAACCCCATCACCGTTCAGGTTTTGGGCATCTGTTCCGCATTGGCTGTTACCGTTAAACTTGAGCCTGCATTTGTAATGTCAATATCTGTTATGGCAGTAACTGCCATTTCAAACCTGCTCATTTCATTGCTGCGCAACACTATACCACCACGCATCAGGATTATTGTTCAACTGGTGGTTATTGCCGCATTGGTAATTCTGGTCGATCAGATACTCAAGGCTTACCTCTACGATGTGAGCAAGCAATTGTCAGTATTTGTGGGACTTATCATTACCAACTGTATCATCATGGGTCGCCTTGAGGCATTTGCTATGGCCAACAAGCCCTGGCCATCCTTTGTGGATGGAATAGGCAACGGACTTGGTTACGGCATTATTCTCATCGTTGTGGCCTTTTTCCGAGAACTGCTCGGCTCAGGCACCATCTGGGGCTTCCACGTTCTGCCGAAAGCATTTTACGAATTCGGATACGTCAACAATGGACTGATGATTTTACCTCCTATGGCCCTGATTGTCGTAGGTATCATCATTTGGGTGCAACGCTCAAAGAACCCTGATTTGCAGGAAGACAACTAAGCCACTCATCCTTTAGACAGACTGATAATGGAAAATCTGATAAACATCTTCGTAAAGTCAATCTTTATTGACAATATGATTTTTGCATACTTCCTGGGGATGTGTTCCTACCTGGCGGTATCAAAAACAGTAAAAACTTCTGTGGGGCTAGGCATTGCGGTGGTTTTTGTGCTGGGTATCACCGTGCCGGTTGATTACCTTATCAACAATTACCTCCTGCGCAAAGGGGCATTAACATGGCTGGGCTCTGAATTCGCAAGCGTGGATCTCAGTTTCCTCAGCTTTATCATGTTCATCGCAGTTATCGCCTCTATGGTGCAATTGGTTGAAATGGTGATTGAGAAGTTTTCACCCACACTTTACGCTTCGCTTGGTATATTCCTGCCTCTTATTGCTGTTAACTGCGCTATTTTGGGCGGTTCACTCTTTATGCAGGAACGTGATTATGAATCCATAGCCGAAGCCACTGCTTTTGGATTAGGTAGTGGAATTGGATGGTTCCTCGCCATTGTAGCCATTGCAGCCATCCGCGAGAAAATAAAATACTCTAATGTGCCCAAACCACTCAAAGGACTTGGTATCACATTTATCATTACAGGTTTAATGGGTATTGCCTTTATGAGTTTCATGGGCATTAAACTTTAGATCACTGAAATTCAATTCGTACAACTGAAAAACATTGATATGGGAACCGGAACAATAATATTGATCAGTATTGTGGTATTTTTAACCATAATGCTCCTGCTGGTTGGACTTTTACTCTATGTTCGGAAAAAGCTTACCCCTCCGGGCAAGGTAAAAATTACGATTAATGAAGATACCGTGCTGGAAGCCGACCCGGGCTCTTCATTGCTCAGCACCCTGGCCACCAACAAAATATTCCTGCCCTCAGCATGTGGTGGAGGCGGAACCTGCGCAATGTGTAAGTGTCAGGTTTTTGAAGGTGCCGGTGATATACTTCCTACTGAAAAAGGATATTTTACCCGCAAAGAACAGCAAAACCACTGGCGCCTCGGCTGTCAGGTAAAAGTGAGGGGCGACCTCGACATTGGAATCCCTAAAGAGATTTTCGGCATTAAGAAATGGGAATGCGAAGTGGTGAGTAACCGCAACGTGGCGACCTTTATCAAGGAGTTTGTTGTAAGGCTGCCTGAAGGTGAAGCACTTGATTTCCAATCGGGTGGCTATATTCAAATTGACGTTCCCAAGTGTGAAGTCGATTTTAAGGATATTGAGGTTGAGGATAAATTCCGCGAAGACTGGGATAAACTCAAGATATGGGATTTGAAAATGAAAAACCCGGAACCCATTTTCAGGGCTTATTCCATGGCCAACCACCCTGCCGAAGGAAATATTGTAATGCTCAACATCCGTATTGCAACACCACCATGGGACAGGGCGAAGAACCAGTTCATGAATGTGAATCCAGGCATTTGCTCCTCATACATATTCTCACGCAAGCCGGGCGACAAAGTAATGGTCTCAGGACCTTATGGTGAGTTCCACATCAAACACACCAACAAGGAAATGATTTATATTGGTGGTGGTGCCGGTATGGCTCCACTTCGCTCCCAAATTTTCCATCTTTTCCAAACAGAAAAAACTAACCGTAAGGTATCTTACTGGTATGGTGCTCGGTCGATGCGCGAAGTGTTTTATGATGATGAATTTAATGCCATTGAAAAGGAGTTTCCAAACTTCAAGTTCAACATCGCACTCTCTGAGCCACTCCCGGAGGATAATTGGAAAGGTTACACCGGTTTTATCCATCAGGTTGTGTTAGACAATTATCTGAGTAAACATCCCGAACCGGAAGAAATTGAATATTACCTGTGTGGTCCACCTATGATGAACTCAGCGGTATTCAAAATGCTTGACAACCTGGGCGTACCGAAAGAAAATATTGCCTGGGATGATTTCGGAGGTTAATCTAAAATTATCAAATCTTACACTGAAAGCGCCTGATAAAGGCGCTTTTTTTGGCACTAACCACCACTTGCACAAATATTTTAATTACTTTCGCTATTTAAAGAAAAGGCAAGAATGAAAAAACAACAAATACTGGTTAGCATTGGTTTACTTATGATGATGGGATTACTATCCTGCAACCGCTTAAACCCCGGACATGAAGTAAAAATCAATGGATTGGCCCAGGGTACTTATTACGCAATTACCTTTTTCGACCATGAAACCCGCGATTTGCAACCAGAAATTGACAGCTTTTTCAAGGCATTTGACAAATCTGCTTCGGTTTATCTTGAGAGCTCCATCATCTCACGCATTAACAATAGTGATCCTAATGTAATTGCAGATGATGCTTTTACGATGGTTTTCAACAAATCTCAGGAGGTTTCAGCCGCCACCGACGGTGCATTCGACATTACCACCATGCCTCTTACCAATGCCTGGGGATTTGGTTTTACCGATCCTATGAAACTGGATAGTGCCCATGTGGATAGCCTACGTCAGTATGTGGATTACCGCATGGTAAAATTGGTTGACGGAAAATTCATCAAACAAAAACCTGAAATAACCATAGACTACAATGCCATAGCCCAGGGCTATTCTGCCGATTTGATTGGAAATATTCTTGAAGAAAAAGGAATAACGAATTATTTGATTGACGTTGGCGGTGAAGTGCTGAGCAAAGGGAAGAAACCAGATGGTAGCTCATGGAAAGTTGGCATTGAAAAACCAACGGCCGCAGCTGACGACCCACGCTCCCTGGATGCCATAGTAAATCTGGAGGATAAAGCACTGGCTTCTTCAGGTAACTACCGACGCTTCTTTATGAAAGATGGAGTTAAATACTCCCATACCATCGACCCGAAAACCGGTTACCCGGTTATACATACACTATTAAGTGTTTCAGTGCTTGCAGATGATTGTATGACCGCAGATGCATACGCCACCGCCTTTATGGTGATGGGTGTTGAAAAAGCAAAAGCATTTTTAGGAAGCCATTCAGGACTTGAAGCACATTTTATCTTCACCAATAGTGAAGGTAAATACGAAACCTGGACAAGCCCCGGCCTGGAGAAATTGATTGTGAAGGATTAATTAAGCGCTATCCAGAATTTACTGAGAAACTTACAAAACATTATACATCTAAAGAATATAGCTGAATTATTCATGTCAGATGCAAGGTTTTATGGCTATAAACGCATATCGTGTATTTATATCACGATGCGCTGCACCTTTTAATACATCTAACATATTACTTTCTAAAAATACTCCGGTCTCGTCATTCAAGACGAGGCCTTAAAAACAGTAACAGAGTGGCGAAATATCTGTAGAAAATGCAAGTGGACGAATGATGAGAGGTCTCGTCATTTTGAACGAGACTGTAATATAATCGAACTATGAGATTTTCAGCTGGCCATAACAAAACTGACTCATAGGTTTCCTACCTGAAAATTACATTTTCAGTTGAACTGCTATTATTGAATATCCAGAAAACTATCTTACTTCCGAAAGGGTTTTATCATTATCGCAGGAAGTGCCTTCTGCTTTTCCGCATGAACATCCTATACGCTGACCAGTGTGGGGATCAACACTACCGCACGATTTTTTAAACTCTCCCCCTTTTTTGAAGAACATCTTAACGGCAATTCCAGCAATGGAAAAGCCAACAATCAGCACTGCGAGTAAAACGACTTTAAGTATCATGGACAGGTTTGGTTAAATTCAGAAAATTAAAAGTAAACAAGACAATTGTTCATACATTGAACAGCAAATAAAGATAAAAGTTAGAGCGTTATGGACCCGACAAGCTCTTTTGCCGGTTAATTTCATAGCAGAGGATGGCGGTTGCCAGTGATGCATTCAGCGATTCAGCCCTTCCATCATCCCCGGCAAGGGCCGAAGGAATGGTAATTTTTTGGGTAACCAGGGCTTCAATCTGAGGCGAAATACCATGCGATTCATTGCCAATCACCATTACACCCTGTTTGTCCAGCCGAATGGCGCCCACAGGACTGCCATCCATAAATGCACCATAAACAGGGGCAAACCTTCCGGCTTCTGACAAATAATCAGCCAACTCAACATAATGCACCGACATCCTGAAGATTGACCCCATGCTTGCCTGCACCACCTTTGGGTTCCACAGATCAACCGTTCCAATGGCGGCCACGATGCGACTGATCCCAAACCAGTCGGCAGTGCGGATGATGGTACCCATGTTTCCGGGGTCGCGAATCTGATCGAGTGCCAGCACCCATTCATTTCCAGAATAATCAGGAGCATTAAACGTTTTGATAAAGGCAACTGCCAAAACCTGATTGGGTGTGTTGAGAGCGCTTATTTTCTCAAGATCGGTTTCGCTTATTTCCTCAATATCCACCAGATACCTATCCGGTGGAAGATGCTTACCGGCAATCCAGGTTTCTGTAGCAAAAATGGATTTTATTTCAAAACTACTTGCCAGTAATTCATCCACCATTTTAACGCCTTCCACCACAAACAAACCTTCCTCGTTCCGGAACTTGCCCAAACGAAGCGATGCAATGAGTTTTGATTGTGAACGACTTAGCATAAGTAGAAAAATCCCGGCTTTTGACCGGGATTAAAAATACAAAGATTTTTTCAAGAAACTACTCGGCAAACACTTCAAAGTTAATCATTATGCTCACCCCTTTGTGCAACATAACTTTTGCTTTGTATTCACCTACCTCTTTAACAGAATCGCCATCAAGATGAATTTTCTTGCGGTCAACATCGTAGTTAAACTGGGCTTTAAGTGCTTCGGCAATTTGCAGGGCATTTACCGAACCAAAGATTTTACCGGTTGACGCCACTTTGGCACCGATTTTAACGGTAACAGATTCGAGCAATTTTGCCAATGCTTCGGCTTCGTTGCGCACTTTATCTTCCTTAAAGGCCTTCTGTTTCAGTGTTTCAGCATTCATTTTCTTATTTGCCTCGGTGGCAAGAATTGCTAAACCTTTAGGAATCAGAAAATTTCGGCCATAACCATCGCGTACTTTAATAATTTCAGTCGCGTAACCCAGGTTGGGGATATCTTGTTTAAGAATTACTTCCATTGTTCTTTCCTCCTTATTTTAACAAATCGGCTACGTAAGGCATCAGGGCAATGTGGCGGGCCCTTTTTACGGCCTGAGCAACTTTACGCTGAAACTTGGTTGAAGTTCCGGTAATACGACGGGGAAGAATTTTTCCCTGCTCGTTTACAAACTTCATCAAAAAGTCGGCGTCTTTGTAGTCAATATATTTGATACCGCTCTTTTTAAACCGGCAGTATTTCTTTTTCTTAACATCTACCGCAATGGGGGTAAGATATTTTATTTCGTTGTTTGATTGATTTGCCATTTTACAATGAATTTAAAAATTAAACCTTATGCTTCAGCTTTTGCTTCAGCAGCAGCGGCGGCTTTGTTAACTCTTTTCTTCTCGTTGTATGCCACGGCATGTTTGTCTAATGACACACTTAAGAAGCGAAGGATGCGCTCATCGCGTTTGAATGCAATCTCCAGGTCGTTGATAACAGGGCCTTCGGCTTTAAATTCAATCAAATGATAAAATCCTGAAGTTTTTTTCTGGATCGGATAGGCAAGTTTGCGTAATCCCCAGTGATCTTCATGGACTATCTCAGCCCCCTTGTCTTTCAGCAATTTCTGAAATTTCACAACCGCTTCCTTCATCTGTTCATCAGACAAAACGGGAGTCATAATGAAAACGGTTTCATAGTTTTTCAACATCTGCGTTTAGGTTTAATTTTTAATAAATGGTTATTTTTTTAAACGGACTGCAAAAGTACAAAAAAATATGATTTACAAAGCAAATAATTGATTCAATTTTAGTTGACCATTTGAATTGCAAAACCACGCAAAGACGCTATGACGCAAAGAAACGCAAAAAAATATTTAATAGCCTGGGAAAAGCCAATGGTGCAAGGGATAAAATCCCCGAGGTACGAGGGGATGGTAACCCTTGCCGGGAGAAAACTTCGCCCGTAGCCCTTCGCCTTCGTTCCTCAACGCCTGCCCGACTAACCTGCGAAATAAAAACTTTGCATCGCAATTTATTGATTAAGCGGGGAATGCTTCCCATGCCCGCCCTGGCTTAAACAACTTCGAATTACTAAATGAAAAAAAACTCTAAAATTTAACACCATAGCAGGAAAATATAGAAATTGGATTAATTTTGAACAGTTTGTCGCAGCATACCTCGTAATATGCAAGGGAAAACCCGCCCTTTTATTGGCATCACAAGCGGTTTTGCCTACGAAAACTATGAATTGCCCCTGGACTTCGGCTACAAGCACGATGAAGGGACTATACTCGCACCAGCCATTGGTTTTTTAGCAGATGTCGGGTTCCTTAAGTAAGCCCTGGTAGAATTTAAACTTTCATACGACAATTGTTTCTTTCAGGAAAAACTAGATTTTAGAAAAGGAAGTGTGGGGCTGATTTATAAAATATGATGGAAAGAAAGACGGGTAAAACCATTAAATAAACTCCGTTATATTCAACAATTTACCTGGTACGTTGTTAATCAGCGGTACGTCATTAATCATTTACGTACGAAAAGTATTTTTATACTCCTCAAACCAATCCTTCCACCCTGGTGCGGAAGCGAAGTTTGAATTATAAAGAAGAGGGGAGAGAACAGGCTCAGTGAACCTCTGGCAACCACAGCAAAACTGAACGGTGCCAATACCTGTTTCCCGAAAGGGGAAACTTATAATTTAAAAACCACGCGATGCACTTCAACACTGGGTTACCTTTGAAAGACAGGCACAACGTTGCAGAAAAGCATCGTGGCAACAAACCTGTAAATGACTGATAAACAAAACACAAACATTTCCGAGATTCTAAAAACGAGGGTACTGGTGCTGGATGGTGCTATGGGTACCATGATTCAACAATATGATCTGGATGAAGCCGCCTACCGGGGAAACCAATTTCCCGAACATCCCGTGGATGTTAAAGGCAACAATGATTTGCTATGCCTCACCCGCCCCGAGATTATATCAAAAATACACGAAGAATACCTTGAAGCCGGGGCCGACATCATTGAAACCAATACGTTCAATGCCAACCGCATCTCAATGGCTGATTATGAGATGGAAAACCTGGTGTATGATATTAACCTGCAGGCAGCAAAGCTTGCGAAAGAGGCTGCTACGCGTTTTTCAGCACAAACACCTGATAAACCTCGTTTTGTAGCCGGTGCCATCGGGCCAACCAATAAAACGGCTTCTATGTCGCCAAAGGTTGACGATGCTGGTTTTCGGGCCGTAACCTACGAAGAGCTAGTTAAAGCCTACACGGAGCAAATCCGGGGATTGATTGACGGAGGCGTTGATTTACTTTTGGTAGAAACCATTTTTGACACCCTGAATGCAAAAGCCGCCCTTTTCGCGATCAACAGCGAGCTTGCCCGCCGCGATATCAGGCTGCCTGTAATGGTTTCAGGCACGATTACAGATTTAAGCGGACGCACCCTGTCCGGTCAGACCCTGGAAGCCTTTTTATATTCTGTTTCTCACATTGACTTACTCAGCGTGGGCTTTAACTGCTCGCTTGGCGCAGAACAACTTCGCCCGTTTATTGAGGAGTTATCTCAAAAAACGTCGCTTTTTGTAAGTGTTTATCCCAACGCCGGATTACCCAATCAGTTCGGCCTTTATGATGAAACGCCCGAAGAAATGGCAGGATTTATGCATCCGCTGCTTCAAAACAATTCTGTAAACATTATAGGCGGTTGCTGTGGCACAACTCCTGCCCACATCAGAGCACTGAGCAAACTCGCTGAAAAAGCCAATGCACGTATTCCGATACCACCAAACCACAATCTGAAACTAAGCGGACTTGAGCCGCTGCTGGTCTTTGCAGGAAGTAATTTTATCAATATTGGAGAACGCACCAATGTGTCGGGGTCGCGAAAGTTTGCCCGCCTCATTCGTGAAGAAAAATATGACAAGGCACTCGATATTGCCCGCCAGCAGGTTGAAAATGGTGCGCAGGCCATTGATATCAACATGGACGATGCCATGCTTGATGCGGAGAAGGCCATGGTGAATTTCCTGAACCGCGTAATGACTGAGCCTGAAATAGCGAAAGTACCTGTAATGATAGATTCCTCGCGCTGGGAGGTGATTGAAGCCGGACTGAAATGCGTGCAGGGGAAAGCCATCGTAAACTCCATCAGCCTGAAAGAGGGCGAGGAAGTATTTAAACATCATGCAGGTTTGGTGCGCAGCTATGGAGCAGCCGTGGTGGTTATGGCTTTCGATGAACAGGGACAAGCCGCCAATGTTGAACGCAGGATTGAAATCTGCCAAAGAGCATACAACATATTAGTAAATGAGCTGAATTTCCCTCCGGAAGACATCATCTTCGATCCAAACATTCTCACCGTAGCTACCGGAATTGAAGAACACAACAACTATGTGATTGACTACCTCGAAGCAGTTACCTGGATTAAGAAAAATCTGCCTTACGCCAAGGTAAGCGGCGGCATTAGTAACCTTTCCTTTTCTTTCCGTGGCAACGAAATACTTCGCGAAACCATGCATGCAGCATTTTTGTATCATGCCATAAAAGCGGGTATGGATATGGGAATTGTTAATGCCGGAAACCTGCCGGTATATGATGATATTGATCCTGCAGAGCTGGTATTAATTGAAGATGTGTTGTTTAACAGACGGAAAGATGCTACAGAAAGGCTGACCACGTATGCCACAAATATGGAGGCAGGAACTTCACGCGAAGAAAAAACGGCATTGTGGCGGGAGCTGCCGATTGAAGAAAGACTTTCTCATGCGCTGGTGCATGGCATTGATGCACATATTGAAACGGATGTTGAAGAGGTAAGGCCAAGATTTGCCAAAGCCCTTGAAGTAATCGAAGGACCACTTATGAAAGGGATGAACATAGTAGGCGATCTTTTTGGTGCCGGCAAGATGTTTTTACCTCAGGTGGTTAAAAGTGCAAGGGTAATGAAAAAAGCCGTGGCAGTGCTCCTCCCCTATCTCGAAGCTGAAAAATCCGGTTCAGAAAGCCGTTCCGCCGGCCGCATTCTTATGGCCACCGTTAAGGGCGATGTGCACGATATCGGGAAAAACATTGTTGGTGTGGTGCTGGGATGCAACAACTATGAAGTGATAGACCTCGGAGTGATGGTATCTGCCGCCCGTATCTTGGAGCAGGCGCAATTCCATAAAGTGGACATCATCGGGCTCAGCGGTCTGATTACGCCCTCATTGGGTGAAATGGCTCACGTGGCCAAAGAGATGGAGAGTTCAGGGTTCACCATTCCTTTGCTCATTGGTGGTGCTACTACCAGCGAAATGCATACAGCCGTAAAAATTGCCCCCGGATACAGCGGTGCAGTAGTGCACGTGCGCGATGCAAGCAGAGCAACTTCTGTGGTGGCAAGTTTGCTGTCGGCCGAAAGGAAACCTGAATTTACACGCGGTATAGATGAGCGATACGAAGCTTTACGCGAAAAGCATCTGAATACCAAGGCCGGAATTACCTATATTCCTCTGGAGCAGGCGCGCGAAAACCGGTTTACCACAAACTGGTCCGCTTACAACCCGCCCAAACCAATTAAAACCGGTATTACCCAATTTAAGCGTTGGTCGCTTGAGGAAATCAGTCATTATATTGACTGGACATTTTTCTTCTATGCCTGGAAAATCGGCGCAAAGTATCCCGATATCTTCACTGATCCCCAAAAGGGTACTGAAGCACGAAAGTTATTTAATGATGCCCAGGTTATTCTCAAACAGATGATTGAAAACAACTGGGTAGAAGCCGATGGGGTTATCGGACTGTTTCCCGCCCAGTCGGTGAAAGAAAGCATTCAGCTACTTGACCCCGAAACCAGCGAAGTAACAGAGACTTTCGAATTCCTTCGGAATCAGGAAGAGAAAGCCGCAGGTACACACAATTTATGCCTTGCTGACTTTGTGGCCCCAGCGGAGTCAGGGGTTACCGATTATATTGGATTTTTTGCCGTAACCGCTGGTCTCGGTGTTGAAAAATATGCTGACCGATATGCTGCAGAAAATGATGATTACAATTCCATTATGGTTAAGATTCTGGCCGATCGTCTGGCTGAAGCTTTCGCGGAAGTGCTCCATGTCTATGTAAGAAAAGAGTATTGGGGGTATGCACCCGAGGAAGCTTTGACACTTCCTGAAATGTTGTCCGAAGATTATCAGGGTACCCGACCTGCCCCGGGCTATCCCGCCTGTCCCGAACACAGCGAGAAACGCAAACTCTTTGACCTAATAAAAGGGGAAGAAGCAGGCATTAAACTTACGGAGAATTATGCCATGTATCCCGGAGCTTCGGTATGCGGATACTACTTTTCGCACCCGCAAAGCCAGTATTTCAACGTTGGGCGCATCGGCAAAGATCAGGTGATTGATTATGCTAATCGGAAGCGACTTACCGTTGAGGATGCGGAAAAGATGCTGGCTCAAAACATAAATTATTAACCCATTGCGACGGAATACATGAAACTTATAGATCATATCAATCAACGCAAAGGCCGGACATTGTTCAGTTTTGAAATACTTCCCCCTTTGAAGGGCGAAAATTTCGAAGGCATCAGTCAGACCATAGATCCCTTGATAGAGTTTGAGCCCATTGCTGTGGATGTAACCTATCATCGCGAAGAACTTTTTTATAAAGAGCGGGCCGATGGATTGGTGGAGAAATACAGCATCCGGAAACGCCCCGGAACCGTTGGTATTTCTGCTGCCATTAAGTTCAAATACAACATTGATGTAGTGCCACACATCATTTGCGGTGGATTTACCCGGGAGGAAACCGAAAATGCCCTGATTGATCTCTATTTTCTGGGTATTGACAACATTTTGCTGGTAAGAGGCGACAACCCGCGGGGCGAGAAAGTATTCAGGCCTGAACGTGGTGGAAACCATTATGCACTTGAGTTGGTGCAGCAGGCAGTAAACATGAACCATGGAATCTATCTGGAAGAAGAAATCATCAATGCTCATCCAACTAATTTTTGCATTGGTGTGGCGGGTTATCCCGAAAAACATTCGGAAGCACCTAATAAGTCAACCGATATCAATCACCTGAAACAAAAAGTGGATGCCGGTGCCGAATACATTGTTACCCAAATGTTCTTTAATAATGAAGCTTTTTTTGAGTTTGAAAAAACGTGTCGTGATGCAGGTATCCTGGTGCCCATCATTCCCGGCATAAAACCACTGACCACCAAAATTCAGCTATCCTCCCTGCCGCGAACCTTTTCCATCGACCTCCCGGATATCCTGGTGAAAGCGGTGGAAGAATGCACCACCCCGCAAAAAGTAAGGCAAGTTGGCATTGAATGGGCCATTCAGCAAAGCAGAGAGCTCATAAGTGCCGGAGTACCTGTACTGCATTTTTATACCATGGGTAAGAGTGATAATATCAGTGCAATTACAAAGGAGGTGTTTTAAAAGCTGCTCACCAGCCATGTCAGTATCAAATTGTAAAAATGCATGGGAGTTAAAAGAAATCCAAAATAAAAACGCCCAAAACAATCAACAGCCCCGTATCTGCGGGATTGAACAAAATTGCACGAAAAATGGCAATCTCATGTCAATGCGCATTATATGTTAATGAGATGTGCACAAACAGAAACTCCTACCCCATTTATCAGGGAATCCTTCCCCTTCGTTCCTCAGCGCCTGCCCAACTAATCAGCGAGATAATAACTTTGCATCCCAATTTATTGTCTAGGCGGGGAATGCTTCCCAGACCTCCCCAAAAGTTTTACCGAAAACGAGATACCAAATCGGAATATCCCCAAAATTCAATTCCACGATAGAAATATGCTGAAATTGGATTAATTTTGAACAGTCGTACTCTTCGCCAACCTACATTATACTATGAAACGCCTTCTTATCCTCCTATTTCTGTTCTCCGGCAAAATGCTTTTTGCGCAATTCTCCGTTGGCAGCAGTATAAATATATCTTTTCGCCCACAAACTGATCCAGGAATCTACGATCATACCATAGGTGCAGCCCTGCATTTAGGTTTTGACCCTACCGCGCACCTCAAGCTACAGCTAAATGCCGAAAGGCAATGGGTTACCTCATTGATGGAAAGACACCGGATAAACACAATTTGCGGAGAAGTAAAATACATATTCCTGGAAGGGAAAACCCGCCCCTTTATTGGCTTTTTAAGCGGTTATGCCTTCGAAAATTATGAATTGCCCCTGAACTTTGGCTCCATGCACAATGAAGGACTTCTACTCTCACCAACCATTGGGTTCTTAACTGATGTCGGGTTCATTGAGAAAGCACTGGTAGAGGTTAAACTTTCTTACGACAACTTATACTTTCACCAGCGGGTTGATTTTATAAAAGGGAGTGTGGTACTGATATACAAATTGTGATATGTCGTCGGATGCCCGGAATCGGAACGGGCGTCAGACTTCTATTTCAACACAGAATTTTTCATATCAAAGGCTAATCCAATATAGGTATTGTTGTTAAATTCAAATTCATCAATGATTTCCCAACCCATTTTTTTGGTGTGGGCCCTTTCAGAAATTTCATTGATTTTATTGATAAATGTAACAGAGATTGGGTATTTCTTGTAAAATTCAATGCGCATTTCTTCAAAAATCAAATTTAGCACCCCATTTCCTCTATAGTTTTTATCAATGCAAACCGGCCCGTATTGAAAACTGTTCACAGTGGTAATTTTATTCCCATTAAAAGACAATAGGGGAAAACGAGATACCATAAAGTTGAAAATTTCCCATTGCTCAAAATACTCCCAACTTCCGGCAAAAGCATAGGCAACAATTTCATCACGCTCATTTTCGGCAACAAATATTCCATTCTGTCTGATTATTTCTTCAATTTGGTTGACCGTAAATGGGGTAGTCACAAAACCATTTTTCCGCTCAGTTTCATTCAGGTTTCTATATAAATATTTTTCCTGAAGGGCTAAAACTCCATCTATATCTTCCTTGTTTCCTATTCTGGTTTTTATCATGAGTATGTTCTTTTTAGTTGAACAATAAGGTTTAAGTTAAGCGCTGTCGGCCTATTCTGAAAACATAAACATCCTGACCAAATAAATCTTCAATAAATGTACGAACTTTCTGTGTTGACAAGACTATTCTCAGTTGTTTTTAAACAAAAAATATCCGGCCGCGGGAATTAAGGAAAATATGGATGACTCCAAAACATACCGTCCCATGAGAGCTTATCCATAAAGAGTAAGCTTGCCCCACAACCACTTAAACCACAGCAATGTCAATAACTATAATATTTTGCCCGGGATTATGCTCAACCGGGACTTTTTACCAGGCCTAGGAAGCCTTACTTATCAGCCCCAGTTTTAATTTTATATCTGATTATAAATTGAAGATATTGATTATAATCTTTTGAATATCCCATTGGTCCCTCTTCAGGAGGATATCTATGGTTGAACCAAGGCGTCTCGGCGAAATACGTAAAGCTATGATTATATCTAAACGATAAATCAATTTTCTTCGTAATGCTATAATTTACCCCAATCAATCCAGAAATTTCAAAAGCGTTTTCTTCAAAAGGGGTGAAGATTATATAAACTTCTTTTTGATAAGGAGTATAATCATCTGAAAGAGAAGGTACATTTCCGTCTTTGTTAATTAAATAAGCCAACTCCGGACCAATGGAAATGAAGAATCTATCGGTCCAATAAAAATTCGCAAGAATTGGAAGTTGAAGATAGTTAAGATGAAGATTAAAGCGGCGATACAAATGATGATTATCACCATCAACAACACTTCCTTTTCTTATAAATCCGGGTTCTGCTGCTATCCCCCAGGCTCCATGAAATCTGTATTCAATAGTTCCGTTAATATTGAACGAATGCATTGGATAAAATAGCCTTGTGGCTATATAACAATCTCTGGTAGCATGTGCGATAGCATAAACATATCCTGCCTGAATCCCATAATTAATGCTCTGGGCAAGAAGTCCCAATCCTGGGAGCAACATCAATCCCGATAATATCAGAATTTTCAGTGTTTTCATTTTGCTTGATTTTATATTAAAGTTGATGCTAAGGATTTACAAAAATCATCGGGCATCAACGCCATATTGCAACTTAACACATCTACCTCACGCTCAAGTATACGGGTGCCGCTAATATACAAAATACTTAGATGTAATCAAAGTAAAACCGAATATATATTTTTCAAATCAAAGAAATATCACTGCTAAATGCAGGATGATTTTTCTTGCAGTTATAGGTGCCTTAAGCGATGTCTAAAGAATAACAAGAGTGATTAAAGTAAGGTTTAGGCATGACTTAATGACTTACTCCCCTTCCACCATCCTCACCATCTCCCCGCAAATAAACGCGGCTGCTCTTCCATCGCCAAAAACCTTTGGGTATTGGGTTGGAGGATTGTCGAGAAATGATTCCAGAGCGCCGTTTAAGCGCACGGAATCCGCATCTGCAATGATTCCGGCACCCGCTTCCACTATTTCGATCCACTCAGTTTCGGAGCGGGCAATTACGCAGGGTTTTTCAAAGAAGTAAGCCTCTTTTTGCACACCGCCGGAATCGGTGAGGATGATACGGGCATTTTTTTCGAGGCGTGTCATATCCAGAAAGGAAACCGGTGGGATAATCTTAATCAGTTTATTCGAATTGACCGAAGCATATAATTCCGAAGTCAGGTTTTGCTTCAACAGACTGGCCGTGCGCGGATGTAGCGGGAGCACAACCTGAATTTGCCTGCTGCGGCTGAGGGTATCTAACGCAGTAAAAATGGCATTCAGCCTTTCGGGAATGTCGGTGTTATTGTCGCGGTGGATGGTGGACAGCAAATAATTCCCAGGAATGAGTTCATGCTCTTCAAGAATCTTTGACTTCTGTTCAGCCACTTCCGCAAAATGCAGGGTGTTGTCGTACATCACATCCCCACAATGGTAAATTTTTGGATTATCGCTTGACCAGGGCGGCAAGGCATCCGCCTTGAATCCCTCGCTAACCAAATTGGCAAAACCGGTGACCGTGGGACTGAAAAGCAGTGTGGAAGCATGATCGCACATAATGCGGTTGATCTCCTCAGGCATGGATTTATTGAAAGAGCGCAAACCGGCTTCGATATGTACGATGGGAATATGAAGTTTAGACGCGGCTATTGCTCCGGCGAGGGTAGAGTTGGTATCGCCATACAATACCAGAAAATCAGGCTTTTCCTCCAGCAGAATGGTTTCCAGGCCTTCAATCATGCGTGCAGTTTGCCTGCCGTGCGGACCACTGCCAACGCCAAGATTATAATTAGGCTTGGGAATACCAAGCTCTTCAAAAAAAACCTGCGACATATTGGCATCGTAATGCTGCCCGGTATGCACAATCACTTCGCTAATACGATCAGAGAAATCGTTGGTAATAGCCCGGCTAAGTGCTGCTGCTTTAATAATCTGGGGCCTGGCCCCAATAACTGTAACAATTTTTATCATCACTTAGTGAGGTAGGAAGACTTACATCAGACCCTCGTCTGCAAAACTAAAATATTTTTCATCGGCAATAATAAGATGATCCAGGACTTTAATATCCAGAAATTTACCTGCCTTCACTAATTTTTCGGTCAGGTCCTTATCGGGCTGACTGGGGCTGAGATTTCCCGAAGGGTGGTTGTGGCATAGTATAATGCCGGCCGCGTTTTGTTCGAGGGCGAGTTTAAAAATCCGTTTGGGATCCACCACGGTGCCAGCCTGCCCACCTTCGCTGATTTGCTCTACCGACATTTTACGATTGGCATGGTTAAGCAGCAAAATCCAGAACTCCTCGTAAATACAATCTGCTACATTAGGGAAAAGGATTTCAAAAGCATCACTACTGGAAAGAATAGTTTTTCGCACAGGCACTTCAGATGAGCGACGACGCATTCCCAACTCAAGGGCTGCAATGATGCTCACTGCCTTTGCTTCTCCTATGCCTTTAAAACGCATAAGGTCATCCACCGACAATTTGGAGAGGGCAATCAGGTTATTGCCTACCTTTTGTAAAAGGTTGCGGCCCATTTCAACGGCCGATTGTGTGCGTGTACCCGAGCGCAGCAAGACGGCCAGTAATTCGGCATCGCTCAATGCTTCCTTGCCTTTGTTAATGAGTTTTTCACGCGGCTGATCATCCTGCGCCCAATATTTTATGGAAACTCTTTCAGGTGTCCCGTCCATAAGCATCAATTAGATTTAAACGGCTAATTTACACAAAATAGAAAACCCCCGCACCTAAGCACGAGGGTTTCAGTTAACCTCTAATCTTAATTATGCCATTTTATTCACGAAGCGCGTTAACTTTGATTTAAGATTACCGGCTTTATTCTTGTGAATGATGGTTTTTTTGGCAAGTTTATCAATCAGTGAAACAAGCTTTGGAAGCTGTTCTGAAGCTTCTGTCTTATTATCCAGTGTCCTGAATTTGCGAACAGCGTTACGCATGGTTTTTCCATAATACCTGTTGCGAATGCGACGGGTTTCATTGGATTTGATTCTCTTGAGTGATGATTTATGATTTGCCATTTTGTTTAATCGTTTATGTAGTCCGTAGGGGAATCGAACCCCTATTACCAGGATGAAAACCTGACGTCCTAACCGTTAGACGAACGGACCATTAGGATTTTGTTGTTTTGGGACTGCAAATGTACAACTATTTTCTATTCCTCCAAATATCAATTTATTTTTTTTGATTTTTTTTTGTTTCGTTCACAAACCACCCTGTTTATCAGCGTTATAGAATACTTGCTATATGTCCTCATCCTCAATAACAGGCTCAGCCGGGTCAGCCTGAAAGCGAAAACCAAGCCTTTTTCCGGTTTTTAGCATCAAACTGTCGAGTGAAGCCTGTATTTCGGATACGGAAACAAGTTTAACCTCATCGTAAGGCGGCGTGAGCAAATCAAAGTTTATGGTGTAAAGTACAGCCGATTCAATAATTTGTGAGACAGTATCATTGGTTATCTCCGAAGTTGCAAAATTATTATACAAACGACCCAATTCCCTTTTGCCTTCAATGAAGTAGTGCGCATCCTTATTGATAAAAACCCGGCCAATCATATATCCTATATCGTTCATGCGGTTGTACTTAAATGAATCGGCCAGGAAATTGTAAATACTGATCATGCCACAATAGGACCTTGATTTTTCATCACGAATATAACTGGTCTTCATCACTTCGTGGGTGCGTGAGAACTCAAAAATATTGGAGTGCATCAAAAAAATCAGCACATCGCCCCCAAACCTAAGTTCAAGCTCAAACTCTCCCCTATCGCGAAAATCAAACGGGATAACCGGCTTGCTGCCATTGTATTTATCCTGATAGGTAGCAACCAAATCCATTATAGAGGATCGAAAAAGATTAAAAGCCGAAAGGGTCTGCCGATAAACTTCCTTTTTTAATAAGGCTTTCTCCCTTAAAACTTCAAAAAGCTCGGGTTGGGATTGGTTATTTTCCATAATGATCCAATATGAGACAATGAATAGGTTGAATGATGCAAACCTAAATCATTTCTACCTTAGATACAAGAGAAGAATTCAATAATTAAGGAATGAAAACGGAATGACCCTGGCAGTCATGTTCATTTTTAGCCTACTGGTATTTCGTGGCAAGCACTTTCGCACAGTTTTGCCCATCCATAGCCGATGAAACAATTCCTCCGGCATAACCTGCGCCCTCACCACAGGGATATAAGCCATCCAACTGCGGGTGACACCAGGTATGCTCATCCCTGGGAATTCGTACCGGGGAGGAGGTACGTGATTCAAAGCCGGTGAGCACCGCATCTTCGGTGATAAATCCCTTCATTTTCTGATCAAAATCGCGAAAAGCAAGTTTAAGCCGTGTGGAAACGAATTCAGGCAGCAATTCATGTAAGGGTTTACTCACAAGTCCAGGATTGTAAGAACACTCGGGCAGGGAAGAAGAAACTGTATCTTTCAGAAAATCTGTCATGCGCTGGGCAGGAGCCTTAAAACCTCCGCCTGAAGCCTCCCAGGCGCGCTTTTCCAGTTCACGCTGCAATTCGAGTGCGGCGAAAGCACCAGCACTCTCGTATTGCTGCCAGTCGGCGGGCTCAATGGAAACAGCAATGCCCGAGTTGGCATAGGGTGAATTTCGCAATGAGTTTGACATGCCATTGACCACCGTTTCACCTTCAGCAGTAGCCGCGGGAACAATAATTCCCCCCGGACACATGCAAAAAGAAAACACACCGCGGCCTTCAGCCTGTGTTACCAGGCTATAGGTTGCGGCCGGAATGTAAGACCCGCGATCATCCATTCGGTATTGTAGGCGGTCTATCAGTTGTTGCGGATGCTCCACACGAATGCCAAGGGCAAAAGGCTTGGCTTCGAGGGTAAGCTTATGCTGATGCAACATCTCATAAACATCGCGTGCGGAATGACCGGTTGCCAGAATCACGGAATCAGCCTTGTATTCATTGCCTGACTGATCGGCAACACCAATTATCCTGTTCTTTGAAATAAGCAGTTGCGTAACCCGGCGGTTAAAATAAAATTCGCCACCCGCTTCGGTGATTGACCTGCGCATGGAGGCAACAATACCGGGCAGCCGGTCGGTGCCAATATGGGGATGGGCATCAATCAAAATATCTTCTGAAGCGCCATGAACAACCAAAGTGCGCAACACACTTCCCACATCACCCCGCTTGCTTGAACGGGTATAAAGTTTTCCATCGGAATAGGTGCCTGCACCACCTTCGCCAAAACAATAATTTGAATCCGGATTTAATTTTTCACCACGGTTGAGCAGTGCAATATCAAATTTGCGGGCTTTCACATCTTTGCCACGTTCAATAATTATCGGGCGAAGCCCATTTTCAATCAGGGTTAAGGCGGCAAAAAGTCCTGCCGGACCGGCACCCACAATGATTATCGCAGGTCGCCGCGAAACATCGGCATAGGCTGGTTTAACTAATTTTTCATCGTAAGGAAGATGCTCGCCAATAAAAATTTCAGCCTTGAGCCTGAAAACCACCCTATTGCGGGCATCAATGGATCGCTTCAGTGGTTTAATATGGTAAATTCGTCCCTTGGGTACACCCAGCAACGAAGCGGCTACTTGTT
>SWCB01003738.1_pt1 | contig 91180 bp, 62 predicted proteins | sample 4692901 | NCBI WGS metagenome assembly SWCB01 (sample SAMN10267276, study PRJNA491770) | bioreactor metagenome | isolation source: DHS bioreactor inoculated with subseafloor sediment | place: Japan: off Shimokita Peninsula | collected 2006-08 | reverse complement strand
AAAAAATCTGAATACTACGTTATTTATAATAAATACTTCAAAAGCAAAAGAGACTATAAAAGACGAAATGACAGCGAATATTATAGTTTAAATGAAAATAAGATCAGTAAATATGATGAGATAATTATTGAACATGCAGAAAAAATTGGATGGGATTGGCGCTTAGTCGCTTCACAAATATACCAGGAATCACGTTTCCAACCGGAATCAAAATCATGGGCGGGAGCTGAAGGACTTATGCAAATAATGCCGGCAACAGCAAGTGAATTAGGAGTAAATGATGTTAATAATCCACATGAAAGTATTGCTGGCGGTACTGATTATCTAAATATGCTTTACGATAATTTTTCTGATATTCAAGATTCTTTAATCCGCATTAAATTTACTCTGGCTGCTTACAATTGTGGTTATCAACATATAAGAGATGCGCAACGATTGGCAGAAGAAAACGATTTAGACAAAACACTATGGTATGATAATGTTGAAAAAATGCTTTTAGAATTAAGTAAGCCCCGCAATTATAACAAACCATTTATAAAGTATGGATATGTGCGAGGTGTAGAACCTGTCAATTATGTAAAGCAAATTTTTTATAGATATAAGCATTATCAAAAATTTATAGCGAAATAGGAAGTATTTATTAAATAAATATTTTTGCAGATGCTGTTTTTGTATGAATGATAAGATATGCTGATTTAATATAAATCCAGTTTTATAATATTTAGTTTTTAGCCATGCTTTTTTGAAAGTAAAGAATGGCTAAAATAATATGCATTATTACTAAAATTTATTATGCAGACGGCGAATTAATTTTAAATCCATTAGCTATTTTTATGCTTACTTAAATAGATAATGCAGATGTCAACGAATAAAAATCGCATTTTTTATAAAGATTATTGCTAATAAAATGCTCATTAACTTTTGAGGTATTTATGCAGTACTCAAAACTATATAGATCCCGTATAAAGTATTTTATTATTTTATTTATTTATCTAAGTGAATTAAATCTGGGACAGAGTTTAAGCTGTTCCGGTTTTGTGATTGATAATAATAATATTCTTTTAGCAAAAAATTTAGATTGGGCTTTAGGAAATGGGATTATAATTTTGAATCCCAAGAATAAACTTAAAAAAAGCATTTATTTTAATTCAAACAATAGTTCTTGGACTTCAATTTATAGCAGTATTACATTTAATCATTTTGGATTAAATCAGCCATTGGGAGGGATGAACGAGAAAGGTTTGGCAATTGAAGAACTTTCAACCTGGCCCGTAGAATATTACCAAAACGATAGTTTAATTCTAAGCGAGTTTGAATGGATACAATATCAGTTGGATAAATATTCAACAACAAATGAAGTTCTAAAAAACATAGATAAAGCATCCATCGCAAAATTTTATTTTCAAATTCATTATTTAATTGTCGATAAAATTGGGGATACAGCAATTGTAGAATTTATAAATGGAGAACCAAAAGTATATCAAAGTGATTCATTAATTTATCCAGTTTTGACTAACAATAACTATTCTGAATTAGTTAAGTACTATAATTTAGTTTCAGAATTACACCTCAAAAAATTGAATGTAAATTTATCACAAGATAGATTCATAAAAATTGCAATTTTGCTTAATGATGGAATTAATTTGCAAAACTCAAATAATTATTTATTTGCAATGAATATTCTAGATTCAGTAAAAGTATATGATACACAATGGTCAATTGTATATGATATTTCAAATATGACCATATATTATAAAACGAAATATGACAAAAGCATAAATAGTATTTTATTTTCGCCAAGCTATGCTCGAGAAATTGATTTCAAATATATTCCGTTAGAATTGAAAGATCGGAATGGATTTAGAATATTTGACATAAATGAGAACTCCAAGTATTTAGAAAAACTTTCGACTGATATTATAAAACAATATGGTAATGATGGCTCTGAGCTTTTGGAAAGAATAAACATTTACATGAAACAAGACTATGAATGAAATTAAAGTAAAATACAGATTATGGATGGAAAATGATTTTTATCAAATTATTAATATCTTGGAAAAATCTTGGGATGCCGCATATTCTTCATTTATTCCTAAAGAGGACTTAGATTTTTATTTGCAGAAAACTTACAGTTATGAAAAATTAAAAGAGCTATTGCAAAATTCTGATATTATTGGATATGCTGCAGAAGTTGAAAAATCTTGCGCAGGCTGGTTAAAACTCACAATCAACAATAATGAGAATCGATTTTATATTTCTTCAATTTATGTTCATCCAGAATATCAAGGACTCCAAATCGGGAAATCACTTATGAATATTGCTTATTCAACAGCAATAGAAAAAGGATTTAATGAAATTTGGATTGGAGTAATGGAACAAAATATTAAAGCTTTAGAATGGTACAAAAAAATTGGTTTTGAGTTTAATGAATCACTCCCCTTTTCTATGGGGAGAACTTCAATAAATCATTTTATCGGTGTTAAAAAGCTTCATTAAATTAGAAACAGATCAAACAATTAAACTCTTCTATCTCAATTAGAATAAATCAATTTGTGCAATATTTTTTCTTTGACACTGGTGTCTAATTACTGTATTTTTATTTAGACTAAATCTAAATTATGGCGACAAATTGAGAAATAAAAAAGCCGAAGAAGAATTCAAAAGTTTTTTGAAAAATGAAAAACACCGCATTACACCGGAACGATTTGAAGTAATGGATTATGCCTTGGAATATGACGGTCATTTTGGAGCGGATGAATTATATATCCAGATGAAAATAGGAAAATCAAATATTTCCCGCGCTACAATTTACAATACTTTAGAACTTTTGGCATCTTGCGAAATGTTAGCAAAAAGAAACTTTGGTGATGGTGTTACAAGGTACGAATCCAGTTATAACAGAAAAAACCATGATCACTTGATATGCACAAATTGCGGAAGTATTAAAGAATTTTCGTCAGCAAAAATTCAAAAAATAGTTGATGAAATATCAGCCGAACTTGGATTTGACAGCACCGGTTATTCATTTAATATTTTTGGAAAATGTCTAAATCATAAAAACTGTAAACACGCAAAAAATGATGAATAATTTGACTTTAGACAAAGTAAAAAAAGGGAAATTTTTAACAATTCTTTCTTTACCGGGAAACGATTATAAAATTCAGTTGATAAGATTAGGTCTTTCTGAAGGTGAATCTGTAAAGTGCATAGAAAGACTGCCGGGGGGAACAATAGTTATTCAGAAAAACCGTCAAGAAATTGCAATCGGATATGAGTTAGCCAGAAAAATTGAAATAATTCTGCAATGAAAGGATTTGAATGAAAACAGATAATATAATTAATGCTCACGAATCAAAATTAAGCAGCAAAAAAATAAATCAATTAGTTGAAGAAAAAGTTGTTCTTGTTGGAAATCCGAATGTTGGGAAATCTTGTTTCTTTAATCATCTAAGCGGAATGTATGTTGATGTTTCAAACTTTCCGGGAACAACTGTTTCCATTTCAAAATGTAAATATAAAAACTCATCAGTGTTTGATACTCCGGGTGTTTACGGGGTTTCTTCCTTCAATGACGAAGAAAGAGTTGCCAGAGATATAATTTTAGAAGGCGATGTAATTCTAAATGTTGTAAATGCGCTTCATCTTGAGCGAGATTTATTTCTTACCCTTCAATTAATTGATATGGGAAAAAGAGTTACGGTACTTCTTAATTTTTCTGATGAAATTCAAAGAAGAAAAATTAGAATCGATATAGAAAAACTTTCTGAACTTTTAGGAGTTGATATAATTCCTACTTCGGCAATAAACAAAAATGGTTTTGACCAATTAGACAGTGCAATAAAAAATGCAAAAGTTGGAAATCAGCAATTAGAAATTCATTTCTTAATGCAGCATTTATTTGAGAAAGGAATAAATCAGCATAACGCTCTTCTTATTTTAGAAGGCGATTTAGCAATTTCAGATAGAAATAGTGTAATGACCGGAACCGCAGATGACAGAGAAAAACTTTATATAGGAAGAAGAAATAGAGTAAACGAAATTGTTGATGAAGTTGAATATGAAGATTCTAAAAAAGGTGAATTCTTTAATTATTTAGGAAGACTTTCTCTAAATCCCTTTACCGGAGTGCCAATTTTAGGTTTTGTTTTAGTTTTACTTTATTTCTTTATTGGTGATTTTGTTTCCCAAACAGTTGTTGGATATACCGAAGGGACTTTAGGCAAAGGACTTTTTGAATATAATGTAAAAACTTTTATTGCAGAATATACAGAAACAAGTATTGACGTTGCCATTTTAGATGATGATGGTAATTCAATTGATTCAAAAGAATATTTATTTGTAAACGGATTAAAAGATGATCCCGCAATAAAAGAAGATTTTGTCAATTTCTCCGGTAAAGACGGGGCTGAAACAGATTTCCATTTTAGCAATCCACTTGTGAAGTTATTATTTGGCGAGTTTGGTGTAATAACAATGACAATAACATATTTGGTATTTCTGCTTCTTCCCCTTGTGCTGGCGTTTTATTTTGTGATGGCACTTCTGGAAGATTCCGGTTACTTACCAAGACTTGCAACAATGCTGGATAGAGCTTTAAATAAAATCGGACTTAATGGAAGAGCAGTAATCCCAATCATTCTTGGATTTGGTTGCGTTACAATGGCAAATATTACAACGAGGCTTTTGGGAACTGACAGAGAAAAAACTATTGTAACTGCAATTCTTCAATTTGTAATTCCTTGTTCTGCTCAGCTTGCTGTTATTGCTGCGCTTATGTCGGGAGCCGGAGCTATTCCACTTTTAATTTATGCAACTGTTATTTTAACCGTTCTTATTTCACTTTCTACCATTTTGAATAATATGCTTCCCGGAGAAAGTTCTCCATTGTTAATCGATTTACCTACAATTCAAATTCCAAAATTCTCTAATGTTTTTAAGAAAACAGCTTATAGAACTTGGGGATTTATGAAAGAAGCAAGTGTTTGGTTCTTTGTTGGAGCACTTGGCGTAGGTTTAATGCAGATTACAGGACTTTTAGTTCAATGGCAAAATTTACTGGAGCCTCTTGTGACTAATTGGCTGTTATTACCAAAAGAAGCTGCTACCGCATTTGTTATGGGAATAGTAAGAAGAGATTTTGGCGCTGCCGGCTTATTTGATCTTTCACTTACTTCCATGCAGATTACCGTTGCAATAATTACAATTACATTGTTTGTTCCTTGTATTGCTTCATTTGTAGTTATGCTTAAAGAAAGAGGATGGAAAGAAGGTTTATCAATTTGGTTTGGAACTTGGATTACCGCATTTTTAGTTGGCGGCATTGTAGCACAAATTATTATTTAATTGGAAAGATATTTAATGAGTAAAAAGAAATTACCTAAGTATCCTTTGGTTTGGCAAAAAGATGATTTTTTCATTAAGATATTCTGCTCAATTCCAAATATTGCAACGGGAATATTGTTAAGAACTGAAAAAGCTTCATTTGTTATTGATCCGGGGGATGGAATTCTTCGTGATTTGAATCAAGAATTAGATAAAAATAAAATCTTAGAAATCTCGGATATTTTTGTTAGTCACGGTCATCATGATCATGTAGGCGGAGTTTGGTCGTTACTAACTTATATGTCCGTAATGCATAGAAAAAGTCCGCTAAATATGTACTTCCCCAAAGGCTGCCTTGAAATCCCTTCTATTTACAAGGCTTTTTTGAGTGTATATAAAAAAGAAGTTCATTTTGATATTAATTTGATTGAGATAGAAAATTCAAAAACTTTCCGCAGAAAAGCTGTTTCAATAAAACCTTTTAAAGTAGTTCATAAAGAGCCCTCCACAGATTCGACTCAAGCTTCAGAAGTTCCTTCTTTAGGCTTCAAATTTATATATGATAAAAAATCCATCTGTTATGGTGGAGACACTGCATATTGCGAAAATCTTGTTAAAAATGTTAAAGATTCCGATCTGGCAATAATTGAAGCCGGTGCTGAAGATGGAGAAGAATCCGAACTCCATTTAACAATAGCACAAGCTGAAAAAATAGGAAGTACCGCAAAAGAATATTTTTTAGTACACGTTCCGGAATAATGTTATTTTAAAATAACTTATGAAATTAATTTTGAGGCAAAAATGAAATTTGTATTCTTCATTCTATTTTTATTTACAATTCTATCAGCACAAAACAATTCAGAAATAACCCAAGAAGAAATTCAAGATCATATAAATTACTTAGCTTCGGACAAGCTTGAAGGAAGATTTAGTGGAAGCGAAGGTGAAAGACTTGCCGGAGATTATATTGCAAAAGAATTTAATTCATACGGATTAAAGACAATGTTTGGTGATTCGTATTTTCAAGAATTCGATTTTACAAGTGATATTGAATTAGGAGATAACAATAAAGTAACTCTCTCTTTCAATGGCAAAGAATATAATCTGACACTAAATGAAGATTTTGTAACGGCTCCTTTTTCGGGGAACAAAAATCTTGAAGGAAATTTAGTTTTTGCCGGATATGGCATTTCAACCGACAAACTTCAATATGATGATTTTGCCGGAATTGATGTAAAAGATAAAATTGTAATTGTGATGCGATACAATCCGGATAATGACAGCACCAAATCTGAGTTTGACGCCTTTTCTGCTTTAAGAAGAAAAGCTTCAACAGCAAAAGAAAAAGGAGCAAGCGGAGTTATTTTGGTAAATGGCTTTAAACCGGATGATGAAGATGATCTTATAGAATTCAGGTATGATCGTTCATCGGGAATTGAAGATTTTCCTGTGGTTCATATAAAAAGAGATTTTATTGATAAACTTTTGGCTGATAATAAGATTGACTTAAAATCCATTCAAGAAGAAATCGATTCAACAAAAAAACCAAAATCAGTCGATCTAAAATTTGGTTCGGTAAAGTTGAGTACAGATGTAATTTATAATTCAGGCATTGGAAGAAATGTTGTCGGCTGGATTGAAGGCTCTGATACAAAATTAAAAAATGAATATATAGTTCTAGGTGCTCATTACGATCATTTAGGATATGGAAAAGTCGGTTCACTTTATAGAGGCGATGAAGTTTTAATTCACAATGGTGCTGATGATAATGCTTCCGGTACAACAGGACTTTTAGAACTTGCCCAAAAATTTAGCGCTGATCCAAGTCAATTAAAAAGAAGTGTAATTTTTATGGCTTTTTCCGGTGAAGAATTAGGATTGCTTGGTTCAATACATATTGTAAATAATTCTCCCGTAAATGTTGAAAATATTGCCGCAATGCTAAACATGGATATGATTGGCAGAATGAATGAAGATACTGTTCTGAATGTTATTGGAGCCGGGACTTCAACAAATTTTAAAGACTTGCTTACAGAAAAGAATACTTATGGATTTAACTTAAGTTTTACTGACGATGGATTTGGCGGAAGTGATCATCAATCATTTACGAATAAAAATATTCCGGTAATGTTTTTCTTTACAGGAACACATTCTGATTACCATAAACCAAGTGATGATGCAGATAAAATTAATTCAGAAGCACAAACTAAAATTGTAAAATATGTTCATGATGTTGCTTTATCCCTTATAAATATTGATGAGAAGCCGGATTATGTTGTAGTTAAAAGAGAAGCTCCAAGAGCAGGATACGGCGGCAAAGTTTATGTGGGTACTGTTCCGGAATTTGGATATGAAGGTAAAGGATTTAAGCTAAGCGGTGTAAGCGAAGGGGGCCCGGCGCAATTAGCCGGACTGCAAGGCGGTGATATAATGATAAAGTTTGGCGAAAAGGATTTAGAGAATATTTATGATTTTATGTATGCAATGAGCGAATTTTCACCAGGCGATGAAGTTGATGTTGTTGTTTTAAGAGAAGGTGAAGAAAAAACTTTTACTCTTACTTTGCAGAGCAAGTAAGATTTTTAATTCAATGGAAAATTTTATTAATAAAAAGATCAAATTAAATTATGACGAAGTGATTATTATAAAAATTAGATTTCGGGTTAAGCTCGGGATCTAATTTTTTATTTTTGTTAAAAGATTTTATGTTGAGAAACTCTCCTCTAAATAAGGATTTTTAATGAGCCAAAATATTGAGATCAAAGCCAAAGTAGATTTATCAACAATTTTAGAAAAAGTAAAAACACTCACTCCCCTTTCTTCACCACAAATTATTTTTCAAGAAGATATATTTTTTAATTCTGATTCAGGAAGATTGAAATTAAGGAAGTTTTCTGAAGGAAATTCTGAATTAATTTATTATAAAAGAGAAAATACAACCGGACCAAAAACTTCTAATTATGAAATTTATAGACCAGAAAACAGCAACGAACTTGAGAACTTTCTTAATAATTCCTTTGGTAAAAGAGGAATTGTTAAAAAGAAAAGGACTTTATATTTGCATAATAATACAAGAATTCATCTAGATGAAGTTGAATACTTAGGGACTTTTCTTGAACTTGAAGTTATGGTAATTGATAATTATTCCTTAGATGATTGCAAAAAAATTGCTGAAGGATTAATAAAGCATTTAAATATTTCTAAAGAAATGTTAATTGACAAAGCATATATTGATATTTTAGAAGCTAAAAATAAGGTGAATATTTAATGAAATTATTTTCAGTTTTTTTAGGCGGAGAAGCTCCAAAATGCAATACAGAACTGCATGATGTAGTTTTTACAATTGGAGAGTCAATAGAATCAACATATTTTCAGCTTTTGGAAAAATGGTTCGGTATTCCCGAAAGTCTGCACATAGATTCTTGGTACGAAGTTAAATCAGCAGATGGATTTAAGATTTCCTTATCTCAAGAAAAAATAGAGACGAAAGAGAAATTATTTTTTGTAAATCTTGGTGGTTACGATAAAAATATTTTTGGCGAACTGCATACATATTCACTTTGCGTTGCCGAAAAGCAAAATGATGCTAAGAATATATCAAAAGAAAAACTCCTTAAATCCGCATTTCAAGTTCACACAGATAATATTTTTGAAGTTGATGTCTGTTTTGAAATAGAAAAAGTAAATGGTTATTATGTAAATTTAGTTTTTGAAGGAACAAGTGAAGAGCCTATTTTTAACAACGAATATCATAAAATTCCAAAAGATATTGTTAATGAATATCTCATAAATAAAGGTGAGAAATAAAATGAGCAAAATCAGCAGAAGAAAATTTATACAAGGAACAGCCTTAATTGGAACTTCATCACTTCTTTTAGGAAGTCATTCTTATTCAAGAATTTTTCTTAATACTGAATTTGATATACTCATAATAAATGGTTCAATAATAGACGGACTTGGTAAACCATCCTATAAAGCTGATTTAGGTATTAAGAATGGAGTTATTGCCGCAATAGGTGAATTAAAAAATGCTTCTGCCGATAAAATAATTGACGCAAAAGGATTAATCGTTTCTCCAGGATTTATTGATATTCATACTCATACAGATTTAGGAATTTTAACAAATCCTCTTGGCGAGAGTAAAATTAGACAAGGTGTAACTTTGGAAGTAAGCGGCAATTGCGGCGGTTCTTTTGGTCCAATTAGTAATGATGATTTTGAAAAACGAGCAAATAGTTATAATGAGAAATACGGTTTGAATCTAAAAGGAAATTCTTTAGGCGATTTCTTGAATATGTTGGATGATCATTCATTCAGTGTAAATCAATCTACACTTCTGGGTTTAGGCACAATAAGAGAATTATATGTCGGGATGGATGACAGAAGAGCGACTGCAAATGAAATGTCGCAAATGAAGCTGGCGGTGGAAAGATCAATAAATGAAGGGGCAGTTGGTGTTGCTTCAGGTTTAGAATATACTCCCGGAAGTTTTGCAGATACTGAAGAATTAATTGAAATGTGCAAGGCAATTCCTAAAAACATTGGACTTTATGCAACTCATATGCGAAATGAAGACGATTTTGGTGAAGAAGCAGTTGAAGAAGCAATAAGAATTTCAAAGAAATCCGGTGCACGTTTACAAATGTCACATTTAAAGGCTTCGGGGAAATCCAATTGGCATAAAGCTGAATCGCTTTTGGAGCAAATGGATAAAGCTGTTGCAGAAGGTTTAGAAGTGCATGCTGACAGATATCCATATGTTGCATATCATACCGGATTAGCAAATCTTTTTCCTTTATGGTCTAGGGATGGAGGAAATGCAGCATTTATAGATCGTTTAAATAATAATACCGATTTAGAAAAAATAAAATTATATACTGAAAAAAAAGTAAGTAATCTTGACGGTGCATGGAATGGTGTTGTGATTTCCGGTATTGGCGGGAAAGGTTTAGAAAAATATAAAGGTTTTTCGCTTCAAAAAGTTAGCGAAGATTTAAGTCTTGATCCATTTGAAACCGCAACATATTTACTTAAGGAATCCAATAATTCTGTCAGCATGGTAGGATTTGGAATGAGTGAAACTTCTACAGAAAAAATCTTAGCACATCCACGTGTGATGATTGCTTCTGATGCGGGGGCACATGCTCCATATCCTCCAATGAATAATAAAATTGCGCATCCGAGAGCATATGGTACTTTTCCAAGAGCGATTGCAAAGTATGTAAAGGAAAGGAATATCTGTTCGCTTGAAGAAATGATAAAAAAAATGACTTCCCTTCCGGCCGACAAATTATTGATGAAAGAAAGAGGAAGAATTGAAAAAAATAAAATTGCAGACATCACAATTTTCGATTATAATAAAATAAATGATGAAGCAACTTTTATTGATTCTCATCAATATGCTTCAGGTATTCCACATGTAATTGTCAATGGTAAAATAGTAATTCATAATTCCAATCATACCGGAACTAAGCCCGGGAAAATAATTAGAAGTTAATTTTTATAATTGCAAGCTTCTTGTGAATAAAAATATTTTTTTTAGAATTATTAATTGACATATTCGGATAAATTTCTTCATCATGCTTATTGAAAATTAATTATCAATTTTGCTTATATTTATTGATGAATTTTTTGAAATAATTTATTAATTCCAATCTAATAGAAAGAGGGTTTTTAAACCCGTCATTCCGTTATAACAATTTGTGTAATTCAAAAAATCAAAATTAATTTTCTAAAATGAGAAGGTAAATGAGCGATATTAAAGAAATCAATAGACGAAAAACATTTGCAATTATTAGTCACCCTGATGCCGGTAAAACAACACTAACTGAAAAACTTTTACTATACAGTGGTGCCATTCAAATAGCCGGAGCTGTAAAATCCAATAAAATTAAAAAAACTACTGCATCAGATTTTCTTGAAATAGAAAAACAGAGAGGGATTTCTGTTGCTACATCGGTTTTGTCTTTTAATTATAAAAATCATAAAATAAATCTGCTCGATACTCCGGGTCACAAAGATTTTGCTGAAGATACTTACAGAACACTAACCGCAGTTGATAGTGTAATTTTAGTTATCGATTGTGTAAAAGGAGTTGAAGAGCAAACTGAAAAACTTATGCAAGTTTGCAGAATGCGAAAAACGCCGGTTATTATTTTTATAAATAAATTGGACAGAGAAGGAAAAGAACCAATTGATCTTCTTGATGAATTAGAATCAAAATTGGCTATAAAAGTCCGACCTTTAACTTACCCAATGGGCATGGGAATTGGGTTTAAGGGAGTTTATAATATTTACAAAAATACTTTTGCTTTTTTTACTTCAAGTAAAGTTCAAGTTGAGGAAGAGATAAAAGTTTTTAATAGCTTAGAAGATCCGGAATTAGATATGTCCTTTGGAACTAGTGCAGTAAAATTAAGAGACGATATTGAATTAATTGACGGGATTTATGATGATTTTAAAGTAGAAGATTATACATCAGGAAATTTAGCTCCAGTATTTTTTGGAAGTGCAATTAATAATTTTGGAGTAAAAGAACTATTAGATACATTTGTTGAAACTGCTCCTTCCCCTTCAAAGCGCGAAACAACAAGTAAAACAGTTGAACCAATTGATAAAGAATTTAGCGGATTTGTTTTTAAGATTCATGCAAACTTAGATCCTAAACATCGTGATAGAATTGCATTTTTAAGAGTTTGTTCCGGTAAGTTTGAAAGGAATAAATTTTATCGTCATGTTAGATTAAATAGAGATATGAAATTTCCTAATCCCGCATCATTCATGGCTCAAAGCCGTGAACTTATTGAAGAAGCATTTCCCGGTGATGTAATAGGACTTTATGATTCAGGTATTTTTAATATTGGCGATACATTAACTGAAGGCGATTCTTTTATGTTCAAGGGAATTCCAAGATTTTCTTCTGAAGTATTTCGAATTGTTAGAAATGCCGATCCGTTCAAATCAAAGCAAATGGAGAAAGGAATTAAATTTTTAACAGATGAAGGACTAGCACAGCTTTTTACTCAGAATTTAGGAAATAAAAAAGTTGTTGGTGTAGTCGGAGAGCTTCAATTTGATGTAATGAAATACAGATTGCTCAATGAATACGGTGCAAGTATAGATTTCTTGCCAATGTCAGCTTTCAAAGCATTTTGGTTAAAATATGATTCCGAAAAAGATATTGATTATTTGAACAGACTTTATTCTCACAATCTTTATTATGATAAAAATGATAATCCGGTTTTTATTGCCGAAACTCAATTCTCCTATTATAAAGTGATGGAAAATTGTCCAAACCTAAAATTCCTTTCATCAATAGAACACAATGATCATACAATATCGATTGCTGATGCGGTTTAAGTAAAATAAAGTTTTGACTTCTTTGTAATTAGGAATTAAATAGAATTGGAAATTATGGTTAAACAAACTCTAGATAAAATTAAAAACCTCAAAGACTTTTTGATGTTTGTCTTTGAGGTCAGAATTAAATAAAAAGTTTATTTGAAAAAAGAATTAAAAACTTTTGGCAGCTTCTTCAACAGTTTTATACTGTTCAAAAATGCTATCTAGTTTTGTAATTGAAAGAACACCATCAATTTTATCAGTGACACCCGCTAATTTCAAATTACCACCGGAATCTTTAACAGTGCTAAATGCTCTAACAATATTTCCAATTCCAGAACTGTTAACAAACTTTACTTCACTCATTTCAACAACAATATTTTTCTTTCCTTCAGATAAAAATTTAGACAAAGTATCGTGAAAATCTTGAGCATCCGGACCGCCCATCAATTTTCCTTTGAAAGAAATTACTGCTGCATTATATACTTCACTAGTATTGAATTTCATATTACCCTCCTTGAATTGATAATTAATTATAAAAAAACTTATCTAATAAATGAATCTAATTTTTATTTTACATTGTTACAACTCATGCAAAATTGTTTTAAAATTTCTAGTAAATCACTTTATTCATTAATGATATTTTATAACCACTAAAGTTAGATCATCTTCTTGTTCAGAACTGTTCATCCAACCTTTGGCTAAATTTTTAAAAGAATTTATTATATCAATTGGTTCTTTTTCGTGCAATAATCCAAATTCTTTTTTGATTTTATCATAACCAAACATTTCATTTTTATCATTGAATAATTCCGGTAAGCCATCACTAAACATTAGAATTATATCACCAGAATACAACTCAAGATTTATAATCTCAAATTTTGACATGAGCATAGCGCCAAGCGGCATATTGTGAGATTCAATTTCCTCAACATTATTTGTATTTTTCCTATAAATATAAATCGGAGGAATTCCGGCATTTGTAATTTCGAGCTTGTCAGCCTTTATATTTACCATTGCAAAAGCCATCATCATCCTATCAAGCATAGAATTTTTTAATGCAATATTTGATGATATAAAGAATTCTTCCAGACTTTTATCAATTGAGTTGGCAATGAATAATGACTTCATCATCGAAACTAAAGTGCCTGCTTTCATTCCATGTCCAGTAGCATCTCCTAAACAAATATTTAAAGAGCCATCTTTCTTATATGAAAAATCATAATAATCACCTCCAACTTCTGTTGCTGTCTTCATAAAAACAGCAATATCCAAATTTGGATATTTTGGCAATTCCTTCGGCAGCATTGATAATTGTAACATCCGCGCTTCTTCAAACTCTTGAGTTTTCCTTTCATTCTCTGCTTGGATAAGTCTGCTTTGCGCTTCAGCGGCCTTGGCTTGAAGTTCCGCAGTTTGCGCTCTAAACTCAGCTTCACGAAGTAGATTTTGTTCACGCTCTTTTTTTAGAATTCTACTTCGCATAATTCTGTCTGTAGTAAAAACACCTGCTGCAAAAATTAAGAAGTACAAACTAAAAGCCCAATAAGTTAAATACCAAGGAGCCAATACCTTAAAAGCAAATGAGTCACCATCACTTATAACGCTGTACACATTTTGAGAGCGGATATGAAATTTATAATTTCCTTGAGATAAATTTGTGTATTCCTTTTTAGTTTCGTTACTCCACTGTGACCAGCTATTATCATTTCCCTCAAGATAATATTGATATTTTATTTCTTCCGGTTTCTGAAAATATACTGCGGAAAATTCAAAGCTAATATCATTTTTTGAAAATGGCAGCACAACTTTTCTTGAATTAATTTTTGATATATCTTTACCGGAATAAATCAATGAGTCATTCTTAATTGTAATTTTACTAATAATTGTTGTATAGTCTTTGACAGCTTCGTTTTGATGAATCGGCGTATATTTAATTAACCCTTCTTCTGAAGAAATCCATAAAATTTCTTTTTGAGTTTTCTCATCAAACTCAGTAAAAATATCTGATACAGAATTTAGATCTAATCTTTTAAATTCATTAATCAGTTCCCACTTATAACTTCCATCATTTTGAAGAATTGCTTTACTTAAATTATTCTCATCGTCAGAAGAAGACAAAATCCATAAATCACCATTTTTATTCTTTCTAATTAAAGAAATTACATTTTTTGAATTGATAAAATAATTTCCTATAGTGGAATCAGGCAAAAATTGATTTGTATTTTTATCAAAATAGAAAAGACCTTTATCAGTTGAGAATATTGGCTTTCCTCGAATTTCAAAAATATTTACAATAGAAGCAGGAAGAATATTCTTTTCTGCACCATCATAGAATTTAAATTCCACTTTAGATTCAGAACCATTGACTAGTTCATCCATTTGACCTGTAACATGATAAAGTCCATCAAAATAGCCTGCTAACCAAAGGCTTCCATCGATATCTTCAACAATAGAAGTAACGCCATCAATCAAATACTTTTGAAATTTTATATTAATATCTTTGTTTTCATTTTGAATAATTGCAAAACCGGTTTCGGTACCTACATAAATTCTGCCCGGAAATATTTTTGAGTTTATTATTCCATAACTAGCATCAACTTCAAGCTCTTTTTTATAACTATTATTTTCAATTAAGGCAACACCCCTATTTGTAGAGGCTAATAAAGCTCCTTCAGAATTTAACAAACTATAGGCTGGTTTTTGGCTACCTGTTACTATTTTGAAAGTTGAACTTTCTTCAGGCAAATAAAATACTCCAAGTTCATTTGTAGTATAAATAATATCGTTAAATCGAATTACGGAATAAGTCATTTCTTCTTGCAAACCTTTGTCTTTATAAATAGAAAAGGAAGAAGGCAGCTCGCAGTACGCAATTCCGTTTAATGTTGCAAACCAAAGTCCCCCGTTTATTGCGGGGAACACATCGTAAACTACATCTGTCGGTAAATTGGAATTTTTATTAATGATGTTAATAAATTTGCCTTGTTGATCCATTATCGCAACACCGCCGCGCTGAGTTGAAAAAGCAAAATTTCCGTCGGTCATAACACAAGCATTATATATTTGATGACTTTTAATAAAAGAATCAGCTTCAGTTTTAAATGGAGAGAATTTATTTCCATCATGGAAAAACAGCCCGTCATCATTGGTGGTTATAAGTATTTGCTGAATTCCATCTTCAGATTTTTTCTTGTAAGGAAGCATATTGAAAACACCGATTGATTCAAAATATTCACCATCAGGCATTAATTTAAGTGAATCCCCATCAATAACCATGAGACCTACACCGTCATTGCGGGAATAAATTTTGTCATCAATATTATATAATCTGAAAGCAAAAACAGAATCCCAAACAATTATCTTAGTACCGTCCCATCTGAGGATTCTGTCGCGAGTCTTAAAGTAAATTCCATGAGTTGAAGCAGCAACATCCCAAAATTCACCAATATTCTTTATACCTTCATCAAGAAAAGGAAGTAGTGATTTGAAATTTAATCTTCCCAATAAATCGGATTCTAAATAACCAAAATCAGTACCTGCAGTTAAATATATTATTCCGCTTTCATCAATATCCATCGCTCTTACTGCTTCATCGTTCGGAACACTAATCTTACTCCAATTATTTCCGTCAAATTCTAAAACTCCACTTTGATTACCAGCATAAACAATACCTTGTTGATTTTGAACAATACTCCAATTTTGTCTTGCACCATTATATTGTTTAGGACTGTAATACTTTATAAATGGCTGCCCAAATTCTTGGATTTTATAATTTGCAGTTTTAGCAAATGTTGCAAGACCAAATAATAAAGTAAGAATTAGTATTTTTTTCATAATATTTCTAACAATTATTTTAGTTTAATTAAAATAAAAGTAATGTCAGAATGCCCTTTTTTGTTCTAACAAATTCCAATTTATTTTATGAGAAGAGAAATCCATTAAAATTTACAGCTTATTTCCTTTGATTATGAACAAGATCAATGAATTTACTCAAAGTCATAATCTTTTATTAAATAGGTTTCCATAACCCATTACCTTTTAAAAATTAAATCATTACTTCGCTAATCTGAATTGTGGGTGTTATATCTGTAAAGTTTGGTAAGTCTCCCATTATTTCATCGGTATTTGGACCAAATGATTGTTGAAAACTTTCAACAGTATCAAAATACATATTTGCCATTGCTACAAATGGCGCCGGAGAAGTTGACGCCCCTCCTGCTAAACCGGATTCAATGGTTGCCCCTTTTAGAGCATCTCCCAACAATCTAGTAACAAGTTCTACGTGCTTGCTGCAATAATAGTCCATGTCAAATCTATTACCTTCATTATTCGGGTAAAGAACACTTACTTTTATCATTCCTTTTTTCATAACACCTTCCTTTTAGATTCTAGATTTATGTAACACTACTCAGTCATTAGTAGAGATGTTAATTTTATTAGCAAATTATTTTACTTTGATTACAACAAAAGTTATATCATCATCGGGATCAGAATCTTCAGACCATTGGTCGCCCTCTAATTTTAACTGCTCGATGATTTCTTCCGGTTTATTCCCGGCATTATTTTCAAATAAGTTTCTAATTCTTTGGTAACCAAATTGCTCGCCTTTATTATTTTGTAATTCCGGAAGCCCATCACTCATTAAGAAAATAGTGTCTCCGGTCTTTAACTCTGTTTCGCGAATATCATATGGGTATTTGTCAAATGTTCCTAATGGCATTCCCTTTATTAAAACTTCTTGAGCATTTCTTTCATCACTTTTGTAAATCATTATAGGTGGCATTCCGGCAGCCGACATCAGCATTTTATTATTATTAATCTTCAACATTGTCATACACATTGATAATTTTCCTAAACGCATTTGTTTGATACATCTGCTTATTTCATGGAAAGAATAAAGTATATCGGGATTAGAGCTGTAACTATTAAATAATCCTTTAACTGCAGTAACCATTGTGCCGGCTTTCATACCGTGCCCGGTTGCATCGCCTAACACAACAGTAAGAACCCCATCCATTCCAACGTGAAAATCGTAATAATCACCTCCTACTTCGGTGGCTGTTTTCATATAAACCGCTATATCAAGATTTGGAATCTGTGGTAAGTCAATCGGAAGCATTGATAATTGCAAAGTACGGGCCTCTTCCAATTCCTTACTCTTTCTCTCATTCTCAGCTTGAACAATTAATGCTTTTGCTTCCGCTGCTTCCGCTTTTGCAACTGCAGTTTCAATCTTAAAACGAGATTCTTGGATTTCAGCATTTTTCTGCTGCCGCTTTATTTCTACTTTTCGGATGCTGTAAAGAAAACTCAAGAAAAACATGAAGTAAATAGAATAAGCAATCCAGTTGTTGTACCAGGGGGAAGAGATATTAATCGTTACAGATTTAATATTCTTATTCCAAATACCATCTCCATTCGATCCTTTGATATTAAAGACATATTCACCCGGACTCATATTTGTGTATGAAGCAAATCTTCTATAACCATTCTGCCAGTCTTCATCAATACCATCCATTTTATACATCAGTTTGTTTTTATCGGGTCTTGAAAAATGTATTGAAGCAAATTCGAAAGAGAGATCATTTTGATTATGTGACAAAGAGATTTCAGGAGATGAATTAAAATTTACAGCTTTCAAATTATCGTATTCTAAAATAGATTTATTGGATATCTTTATGTCCTGCAGCGTTACAAATGGAGGAGTTTTATTACTGCTGCCGGGATAAAACGCATTAAAGCCTTCGCTACCTCCAAAATATAATTTACCGGTCTCATCTTTAAAGGATGAATTTCTTAAAAACTCATACCCTTGAAGTCCGTCTTTAACATCATAACTAACTACAGATTGAATATCTCCATTTTCGTCGAGTTCAATTTTTGAGATGCCCTTAATACCACCTAGCCAAAGATCTCCGTCATTATCAATTTCGATTGAATTAAATCTAGAGGATGGAAGACCATCGGTTTCTCTAAATATTTTGAATTTATTCTCTTTTCGGTCAAGCTTGTTTAATCCATCATCCGTCACAACCCAAACATTCCCGCTGTTATCTAATTTAATATCATTTATTCTATTACTGCTCAATGAATAACTATCAGAGGAAACATTGAAATAATTTGTTATAATAAAATTGGAGTCGATTAATGATAAACCCTTTTGAGTTCCAATCCAAACATCCTTATTCAAACCAATGCATATTTCATTAATATCTTCACCTCTCAAGTAGGTCTGCTGAAGTGAGGATTGCAGCAAACTATTATATTTTTCAAATTCACTATCCTCGACAGCGAATAATTGAATTCCCCAATACGTAGAATCTTTTGTTGCCAGCCTGTTGAACGAAGCAGCCGAATGTGAATCGTCGGAGGTATACCTTATTTTATATCTACCAGCTTTTAATGATAATAGCCCAATTTGAATTCGATTTTTCTCATGGCCTCCGGCATGAAATGATTGATTCCAATTATTGGCAGTCCAAATTGTGTCTCCGCTCTCAGATTCTAACCAACCGTAATCAAGCATATTAACTTGAGATAAGCCTTCGCCTATTGAGCAGGCTAATAATTCAGCATCATCTCTCAAAACAAATTCTTTCGTTAAATCAGCATAATCTCCAGCTTTGATAATGGATGTAACTGGATTTTGTGTAACCCACATCTTCCGCAATTTTATCATTAAAGCTTCATTATAGATCCGGTTGACCAAAGAAGGTATAAGTGTAAATTTAGTATCACCATTCTTTAAAAGACTCAATCCATTAAAGGTACCAATCCACAAATTTTGCTCACTATCCTCTGCCAAGGTGTAAATAAAATTCTCCGGAATTGAGTTTAAATCATAAGCCTGATTTTTATAGTTGCGCAGTTTGCCGGAATTAATATTAAATGAGTAGAGTCCGTCTCTTACAGTGCCGAGCCAAAGTTCACCATTTTTTGCTTCCAACAAAGTTCTAGCTACACCTTCATCAAAACGAGCAAAGTCTTTATTTTGGGATGATGCTTTAACTAAAGAATGAGAAATTTGATCAAATTCATAAACACCATCGGCACTAACAAGCCAAACTTTATTCTTGTATTTATAGGTTTTTGAAAAGCCGATAATTTCTTTGCGGGGATTATCCGCATTCGATTCTGCAACACTATATGTGACCAATGGTTTTCGATTAAAATCTACTTTCGTAATTCCTTTTGAAGATGCATACCATAGGATGCCTGAGTTATCAAATATAAATGCCTTATAAGAATTTGCTGATATTGAAGTTGGAATCTGATTAAATTCTTGAGTTGTACTACTATATTTGAAAATCCCATGCATACCTGTTCCAACCCAAATATTATTATCATCGTCTAATATTAGTCCACCTACAGCATTATCAAGCCAACGGTTTTGTGCTTCTATTTTATTAAACGGAGTAATATCATCTACATTGTAAGTATTTAAATTTATTTTTAGCAATCCTCCACTTGAACCAGACCATAGATTTTGATTTTTATCGAATATAGCCGCATATTGGCGCTCACCAATAATTTTATCATTTCCATTATTCTTCAACGGTACTTGAATAAACATATTAGCATTATAGTCAAACTTCAAAAGCCCAAAGACGAGTGATAGAACAAAAAATTCTCCGTTCTCGTTTTCCAGCATTTCCCCGCCCCAGCTATTAAACTTTTTAACACTATTATCTGCCCAAATAATATCGAATCCTTCAAACAACTCAGATTCTCTATTTAATGCCAGGGTACCTTCAGCGGTGTTAAACCATAGATAACCTTTGCTGTCTTCAAAAACTTGAACTGCTGTATGTGCGAATTCATTATCTAATTCTGTCGTCCAAAATTTGTAATTTGTAAAATTATTTTTATCCCTATTAAATCTTGCTATTCCCTCAGCAGTAGAGATCCAGATAGTTCCTTCTCTATCTTCATATATCCTAAGCGTTGAGTTACTGGGCAGACTGGTAGAATCATCAACAATATTCTTATATACTTTTATATTATACCCATCGTAAACATTTACACCATCATTTGTACTTATCCATAGATATCCATATTCATCCTGAAGTATATCTCTTATAATATTACTGGATAATCCATCTTTGATAGAAATTGTCTCTGAAGTAAAATCATTTTGAGCATTAATTGAAATAATTGCTATGACGATTAAAAGAAGATATTTCTTCATAACACAAAAAGGCTTTCGCATATATAGATTCCGTTTTATAGTCTAATTTTTTATTTGACTTTTATTACAACAAAAGTAATATCATCATTTGGTTCATTATTGCCGCACCAAGCTTTAATTTCATTACTAAGAATTGCAATAATTTCTTCTGATGATTTATTCCCGCTATTGGCAAATACTTCTTGCAGTCTTTCATAACCATACATTTCATCTTTGTTATTTTGCAATTCAGGCATTCCATCACTTAGCATTAATATTGTATCGTTTTTTGAAAGATCATTTTCGTAAAAACTGTATTTTGTATTTTTCAAAGCGCCTAAAGGCATTCCATTCAAGTTAATTTCTTCAACTATATTTTCATTTTGTCTGAAAATAAATATTGGTGGAATACCTGCATTAATTATTTTTATTTTATTATCTGAAATATTTATCATAGCAAAAGCCATCATCATTTTTTCCAGATGAGAATCTTTTAGTGCATTATTAGAAGAAGTAAAAAAGTCCTCAATACTCTTATCAATTGAGTTTGCTTTGAAAAGTGATTTCATCATTGAAACCAAAGTACCGGCCTTCATTCCGTGTCCGGTAGCATCACCAAGACAAATATTTAGTGACCCGTCCTCTTTAATTGAAAAATCATAATAGTCACCACCAACTTCAGTTGCCGTCTGCATATAAACAGCAATATCAAGATTGACTAGTTGAGGAATTTCTTTTGGAAGCATAGACAATTGCAGTTGACGAGCTTCTTCAAATTCTTTTGACTTTCGATCATTTTCGGCTTGGACAACTTTTGATTGAGCTTCTGCTGCTTTTGCTTGTAGTTCGGCTGCTTCCGCTCTTAATTGGCTTTCCTTAATTTCTGAATTTTTTCTTTGTCTCTTTAATTCTATCTCTCTTATGCTATATAAAAAGCCGACAAAGAGAATTAAGTACAATGAATATGCCCACCAAGTTTTCCATAAAGGCGGATTAATAGTAAATGCGAAGGAATCTTCACTGGTTAGTTCACCTCCGCCAATTGTTGCCCTTACTCTAAAATTATAATTGCCGGGAGGAAGATTTTGATATTCCGTAAAAGATAAATTTGATTCTCTTGACCATTCTGTATCGTAACCTTCTAACATATGTTCATACTTAGTTTGATCTGGATTACTGAAATTCAATACTGAATAGTTGAAAAGAATTGAATTTTCTGAAGCATCGAAATCATCAGCAAATTTATAATGATATGTTTTTTCATTTACAGAAAGGCTTGTAATTTTTAAAGGAGCTTTTTGAGAAATATTTTTTTCAACCAAAATTCCTACGCCGATATAAAATTTTAATAGATTGCCATTAAAATCCATAATAGAAGAAGACGAACCTCCTGCAGTTATTCTTTCGTCATCATAATACAAGTCAACTTTTTCCCCTCTTAATCTTACTGTACCACTTTGGCTTCCAAAGAATAAGTTTCCTCTATAATCAACAACGGGATTATGTATATCAGCAGGAATTATGCTGTTTCTAGGCGTGTAAAAATTTAGTTTAGTACCGTCGAAAATTGCCAATCCTCTATTTCTCAATCTAATATAAAGATAATTTCCCGATTGAATTCTTGTGTAAGTCCCGGCAACACTCGCTCCTTTAAGTATTCTAAAATCTGCATTTTGATCAGTGCTATCAGATAGATCAATAAACTTTTCCCCGTTAAAATTATAAAAATGATCAACAGATAAATAATAGGCGCCGTTATTTAATTGACCAACAAAATGGAGTTGTTGATTTGGGACATTCCATTCAATAGGAGAATCAATCCACTCTTTTCCGTTAAAAATTTTCAGCTCTGATTTCGCAGAGGATAATTCTTCAAAGTTATCAGCAAACTCGCCTTGCATCCAAAGTCGTCCTTGCAAATCTTCACGGAGAAAATACAAATGGTAAGGCATTGATTGAAATTCTTTACTAAAAGGAGATTCAAGTTCAATGATTTTATCTCCTTCAATTTTTCCTAAAAAGAAATCTGCTTCGGTTATAGAGCCATATTTTGGTCTCACATAATTTTGATAGACATATAATTCATTATTCTTAGTTTCGTAAATTTCAGAAACATTATAATCCATCCGTTTATTTGAAGAGATAGACTTCAACTTAAAGATCCACTCATTTTCACTATTTTCAATTTCACGAACTTGAGTCAGCCCTTTATCTGTGGGAATCCAAAGGTTCAATTTATTATCTTGATAAGGACTAAATGTGATGTTACTCTTTAGCCCGTCTTCAATGGTAAGTGTTTTTAGTTTATTACCGTCCCATACGTTTACTCCAACGTCATTAAGAATAATGTATGTTGGGATTTGTGAATATGAATAACTTATCCAAACTAAACCATTACGATCTGAATATAAATCGGGAATTAAAACATCTGGATTGAGCACACCATCTTCTTTATCAAACAAAATTGAGTTGCTTGGTGTTAGGAATCCAAGCCCTTTTGCCATAGATACCAAAACACTATTATCTAAATCAAGAAACGGCAATCCTTTATATTCATCATACTTTTCCCAGCCATTATGCGTGTACATAAAATATTGAGTTGGGTCAACTGAACTCAATGCTAACCCAAATGTTCCAAAAACTAAAGAGAGATATGGATGGTTATTGCTTTTTAAAAATCTAGAAAAATTATATTGAAAATCTAAACTGGATTTGTCAATAACGGGAGCGCTAAATATTTGTTCAATTATTTTTGTTGGTTCCCACCGATTATTATTAAGTTCAAAAATTGTTTTATCAGATTGAGATATTTTTTTAGTTGTTAATGTGTTTCGATGAAGATTTACATATACTTTATTATTAGTATTATCGCAAAAAACATCACCGACACTTAGGTTATTATTAAAATATGTTTCCAATCCCGGATAATTATAAAACCTATCTCCATCATACTTTAATACGCCGGAACCTTTAGCACCTTTCTCATTTGCGTAGTCTAAATTTCCAGTAAAAGGTATCCATGTATTTCCCTCCAAATCTATATAGGATGAATATTTGTCAACTATAAATGCATTAATATAATTAAAGCCAAAAGAATGATCGATTCTTGTAAACTTATTATTCTTATAAAGAGCAATGTATGCGCCGTCACCGTTTTGCGTATTCTTTCCATAAGAAGTAAATATCAGATCTCCAAAGGGGGTTTCAATAAAATTTCTTACGTTATCTAATGGGAATGTCTCAGAATCAAATAAAGAGAATTTTCCATCTTCATATAAAAGAAGAGATCCATTAAATACTTTGTCGGTGAAAGGTGTATATGAACCGACCCATATTCTACCTTTACTGTCGCCTTTAACAAAACTTATCAACTCTCCTTGGTTTTCATTCAAACCATATCCTGAAGATGCATCATAGGAAGCAAATTTTTCTCCGTCAAAAGTTGCAAACTTTTCCGGGGAAGCAAAGTAAAGCATATTTTTTGTTGAGTCATAATAAATAGATTGCATTTCCGGGATTCCATACTCATTACCTACAAATGCAAATTCATAACCATCAAATCTAAAAGTTCCTTCCGGGCCGGAGAGCCAGATATAACCGTCATTTGTCTTTACTGCATTAGTAAACTTAGTAGATGGTAATCCATCCTTGCTCCTAAATTCTACTATATCGGAATTACCAAATGTTTTATATTTATTTTGAGCGTAGAGATTTCCTAAAAGAGAAATAAAGATTAATACAATGCACATCTTTTTAATTATTTTCATTTAGATTTCATTTTAGTACTAAAATTATTTCACTTTTATTACAACAAATGTTACATCATCATTATGATCTAATTCCCCCGACCAATTTGTAATACTTGATTTTAATATATCAATTATTTCTTGAGATGATTTTTGAGAATTGATTAGTAATAGCTCTTTTACCTTTTCATATCCAAACATTTCTTTTTCTTCGTTAAATAATTCCGGTAAGCCATCACTTAACAAAAGAATAGTATCACCGGATTCAATATGAAATTCGCTAACATTAAAATTAAAATCTGAAATTGCGCCAAGCGGCATACTTTGGTTTACATTCTCAAAAACTGATTCTTCCGATTTTCTATGAACAAATATTGAAGGCATTCCTGCATTTACAAATCTTACTTTTTCCTTGTCAATATTAAGCATTGCAAATGCCATCATCATTCTGCCAAGATTTAATGCCTTAATTGTTTTGTTTGAAACATCAAAGAAATTTTCCAATTCTAGATTTGATGAATCGGAAATAAACAATGCCTTCATAATTGAGACCATAATACCGGCTTTCATACCATGCCCTGTTGCATCGCCAATAGCAATGTTTATGGAACCATTGTCGCGAAAAGAGAAATCATAATAATCACCGCCAACTTCACTTGCAGTTTTCATAAAAACAGCTATTTCTAAAGCGTCATTTTGAGGAATAATTTTTGGCAGCATTGATAATTGAAGTATTCTTGCTTCTTCAAGTTCTTTGCGGACAGTTACAAGTTCATCTCTTGATTCTAATGCAGTTTTAAATGTTGTAACATTATCAAGAGCTTTTTTAATTGTTATTTCCAGATCGGTCAAATCGATTGGTTTAACAACAAAGTCAAATGCACCGCCATTCATTGCAGTTCTAATATTTAATATATCACCATAAGCAGAGACAATAACCGAATGCAGAATTGGATTATTCATTTCTTTTATTTTAGCAAGCAATGTAAGTCCATCCATTTCCGGCATATTTATATCTGTTAAAACTAATTCTATTTCCCTATCAGCATTTAATTTTTCAATTGCTTGAACACCATTATGCGCAAAGGCAAAACTGTATTTGCCTTCTTTAATTTCTTTTCTGAATTTCTGTTTTATTAGATGTTCCAAATCAGGTTCATCATCAACAACTAAAATTTTTGGAATCATATTTTTTATCATATTTGGTTGTTATTTTTTTTTGGAAGACGAATTATAAACTCAGTAAATTCACCTTCTTTAGTTTCAAATAATAGCTCTCCTTGATGTTCTCTTACAACAATATCATAACTAATGGAAAGACCAAGCCCGGTGCCTTTACCGGCGGGTTTTGTTGTAAAGAAAGGAGTAAATAAATTTTCTTTTATTTTATCAGGAATTCCATTACCATTATCTCTAATTCTAATTTCTATCACTTTATCAGTCTCAGAAGTCTTCACTTTAATAACTGCCATTTCTTCGGATTGACTTTCAACTTTTTTTCTATGTGCTTCATAACATCCATTAGTAAGAACATTTAGAAAAACTCTACTCATATCTTGAGGAATTACATTGACTTCGCTAATACTTCTATCGTATTCTCTTTCAATTTTAATATTGAATGTACTGTCTTGGGCTCGCAGACCATGATAAACAAGATTAAGATCTTCATCCAGCATAGTGTTAATATCTGTAGGTTGTTTTTCCCCAGTTTTTCCTCTCGAATGCTGGAGCATACTGTGAACAATACTATCGGCACGTTTACCATGTTCTTTAATTTTTTCGGAATTTTGTTTTAAAGTTGCAAGAATATCATTTAGTTCTTCCAAAACTGCAGCATCAATTTTATTGCTTTGTTTATCAAACTCTTCCTTTAGTTCTTCAACTAATCCAACAGAAAGTTCAGAGAAATTATTTACAAAGTTTAGAGGATTTTTAATCTCATGTGCTATTCCGGCTGTTAATTGGCCAAGAGAAGCTAATTTTTCTTGCGCAATAAGTTGATCTTGAGTAGATTTTAAATTTTCTAAAGTACGATTCAATTCTTCATAAGCATTAGCGTTATTCAGAGCAATACCCACATGAGCAGCAATTGTGCTGAGAAGTCTCATATCGTCTTCATTAAAAACATTTTCTTTTTCAGTACTTTGCACACTAAGTACACCAATGATTTCATCTCCGACAGGAATAGGAACACCTAAATAGGAAGCCGCAGGAGTGCCAATTCGCTCCACGCCAAGTTCTTCAGTTTTCCTTTTTGCTTCTCTGTTTATAAGGAGAGGTTCCTTTTTTAATATTATGTGAGAAGTTAAACCTTCTCCAAGTTTCATCGGCGTTAGAATTTCACCGTAAGTATATGGGAATTGAATCATCTTGCTTTGTGTATCTAACAATGCTAAATAAACAATGTTGGCTTTAAATAAATCTCTTACTTTATCACCAACAAGATTTATTAATTTATCAATTTCCAAGTGACCAACAATTGCCTGGCTGATGCTATTTACGGTGCTTAATTCATCAGTTCGTTTTTTACTTTCATCCAGCAAACGTAAAGTTTCATTAAAAAGACGTGCATTTTCTAGAGCAACACTCATACTGTTTACTAATGTTGAAACTAAACGAACATCTGAATCATCGAATGCGTTTTCTTTATCAACATTTTGCAGACTGATAGATCCGCGAACCACATCGTTAATTATAATTGGAACAAAGACTGCGGATTTTGGCGGTTTGCCTTTAGTAACACCTTTTCCGCCGTATTTTTGAGCTGTCTCTGTATACTTTTCTCTAATATCGATAGGTTTTTTAGTTTCTATTAATAAATTGTTGGCCCAATTGAACGGACGTGGTTCTACATTTAATCGCACTCCCTTTTCAATTGCATACTGCCAATATTCTAAACCTTCTTCTAAGTCAAATGAACGGATGACCAAAGTCTGTGAATCCGGGAATAATGTGCAGAGACGTTCACCAACAAGTTCGTAAATACCTTGAAGATCGAGTTCTTTTGCTAAACCTTCTTGCACACTGTTAATAACCGATAACTCAGCACTGCGTTGTTCGGTTACTTTTAGTAATCGATTTGTTTCATCAAACAAGCGAGCGTTTTCAAGAGCAACACTCATACTGTTTGCAATGGTAGTTAGAAGCCTAATTTCTGACTCACTAAATGCATCTTCCTTCTCATAATTCTCAACTAAAATTAATCCTTTGGCTTCTGTACCAACAATAATCGGCACAAAAACAAGCGATTTACTTTCATCTGTACCTGGTATTGTAGTTTGACCGGTAATACCAAGTTTTGCAATTTCTTCATCAGTAACATTTTTCATATATAAAGTTTTACCGGTCTCCAGAACATAATTTGATAACGGAGTCGGCTCCATAGAATCTATATAAAGTCTTTCACCATGCTCAAACTCATAAGGGAAATGCAGTGTATTGCTATCTTTATCATAAAGTCTGATTCCCAAATCCATAAAACCAAGAGCTTCTCTTAATTTATCTCCAACCAATTTTATAATAGCTTCGAATTCCATCTCCTCAACTAATCCTTCTTGAATTGCATTGAGAATAGAGAGTTCAACATTTCTTTGCTGAGTTTCGTTTAATAATCTTTTTGTTTCTTCAAAAAGACGAGCATTCTCAAGTGCAACGCCCATATTTGAAGCGAGTGTCATTAAAAGTCGAACATCTTTTTGGGTATACAAATTTTGTCTTTCAATATCTTGGACGGTTATTACTCCGGTTACTTCCTCATTACGAACAATCGGAACACCCATAAAAGATTCTGGCATTTCACCTGCCACTACTTCTTCACCACTGTGGTCAATTGCTTCTTGAGCTGTGCCGAAAATGAGAGGCTGTTTTGTTTCAATTATCTCTTTCCGGTCGGAGTCTATTTTTTGTGGTTTATCAAAATAATAACGATTATCAAGTTCAACAGCGTATCGATGATGAATTTTTTCAATATCCTTTTCATATGTTGAAATACTTACTACTTGGGCGTTAAATACTTCTCGAATTTTTTCTCCAACTAAATCTATAATAGACTGGAAATCCATTTGTTTCGCTAATCCGTCACCAACGCTGTTAATAATTTTTAGTTCAATCGCTTGCTGCTTTGTTTCTTCTAAGAGCTTTGTTGTTTCATCAAAGAGACGTGCATTTTCTAAAGCTACACTCATACTATTTACGAGCGTGTTAAGAAGACGAACATCTGATTCACTAAATGCATTTTCTCGGTCAATGTTCTGTAATGTTATGTAGCCGTTAACCTTACTTCCTACAACCAGCGGAACAAAGAGAAGTGTTTTAGGCATTTCAGTCCCTTCGACTACTTTCATTCCATATTTATTTGCTGCTTCAGAATAGTTTTCATTAATGTGTATTAATTTTTTATTCTTTATTAAATATTCTCTTACCTTATCATATTTTCTCGATTCGGGATAATATCTTTCTCCTTTCTCAATCACATAATTAAATATTTCGGTTTTCTCTTTATGATTGAAGCTCGCAATACCAACAACTTGCGTATCAAATATTTCATTAATTTGATTCCCAACTAAATCATAAATAGCTTGCAGTTCAACTTGCTTTACTAAGCCTTCCTGCACACTATTAATTACACCAAGTTCGGTATTACGCTGCTGCATTTCAGCTAATAGAGTTTTTGTTTGGTCAAATAAGCGGGCATTTTCCAATGCAACACTCATACTGTTAGCTAGTGTAGTAAGAAGTCTAACATCTCCGTCGCTGAAGGCGAGCTCTTTATCAAGATTTTGCAGACTAACACACCCTCTCACTTCACTACCAACAATGAGTGGAACAAAAAGTAAAGATTTCGGCAGCCGCGTTCCCGGCACAGGAGTATGTCTTTCGCCAGTTATTTTATAAATTTTTTCATCTGCATTTTCATTTACAATGAGCTGTGAAGCATTATTAATAATCCACTTACGAATTTCATTTAATGGACGCGGTTCAGGATATAATCTTTCACCATCTTCAAATAAATAACTAAAGTGCTCCATATTATTTTCTATGTCGAATGTATAAATACCTGTAACCTGAGCATCAAATAAATCTCGTAATCGATTCCCAACTAAGTCATAAATATCATGCAAATCCATTTTCGCAACCAGACCTTCTTGCACACTATTAATAACTCCTAATTCAGAGTTTCTTTGTTCGGTTTCACTTAGTAATCTTTTTGTTTCTTCAAATAACTTAGCATTTTGTAAAGTTACTCCCATATTAGTGGATAATGTAGAAAGGAGACGAATATGGTTTTCATCATATGCGTTTGAATCATAACTCTGAATACTAACAACACCAAGAATTTTTTCGTTAAAAAGGATGGGAACTCCAAGATAGGTTTCTGTATAATCTGCTTCACCTACGCCTTCATCAACCAACGCTCCATGTTTACTCTGTTCTTTAAAAGTAGGAAGCAAAAGAGGTTTACCGCTATTAATTACTTCTGAAGTCAAACCTGAGCCTAACTCAAAAGATTCAACAACTTGATAACCTTTATAATAGGAATAGGGGACAGTTATTGTTTTACCATCTTTGTCCAATAATAGTATTTCAGTTACTTCTGCTTTAAATATTTCGCGAATTTTATCCCCAACAATTTTTGTTACTGTTCCAATATCTAATTGCTTAGACATAGCTTCGCCTACACTATTAATTATTGTCAGTTCGGCAGTACGCTGCTCTGTTTCAGTTAATAATTTCTGCGTAGTCTCAAATAATTTTACATTTTGAAGAGCTATACCCATACTGGTTGAAAGAGTTAGCAAGAGCTGTACGTTATTTTCGTTATAAATATTTTTTTCATAACTCTGGACGCTTACTACACCAAGAACTTTACCGTCGAATACAATCGGAACACCCATATAAGATTCCGTTTTATCCTCTTCTGACTGAATAACAGCACCATTGTTTATCTGGTCTTCTAACTTGTTCAATAAAAGAGGTTTTTGTGACTTAATCACTTTTGAGGTTAAACCTTCACCCAATTTAAAGGCTTCAAAATCTCTGTACCCTTTATAGAACGAATAAGGTATTTCTATCATATCTGTATCATAATTTAAAAGAAGAATCTCTGTTACTTCGGTGTGAAATATTTCACGGACTTTATCACCTACAATTTTTGTAACAGTTTTCATGTCCAATTGTTTAGACATTGCCTCGCCAACACTATTGATGATTTTTAGCTCAGCATCCTTTTGCGATAATTTTAATTCCAAGGATTCCTTGTCATTGTTTCTTTGGGTTTTTTCAACACTATTTTTCATTCATCATCCAGCGATTTAGTAAAATATTTTATTTGTTTTCAGAGGTTGGAAGAACTTTTTGCTTTAATTGACCAAAGTCAATTGGTTTGGTCATGTAATCATCACAGCCATATTCGAGGGCTTGTTTATAATTATTCTGATCACCATAAGCGGTTATCATTGCAACTTTTAATTCCGGAAAATTTCCCTTAATCCATTTCAATAGCTCAAGCCCATTCATACCGGGCATATTTATATCGGATAGAATTTGGTTAACATTTCCAGATCCATGAACCTGGAGATAATCTTTAGCTTCCTCACCAGAAAATGCGAATAAGAATGCTAGTCTGCCGTCTTTTATTTCTTTTCTAAATCTTTGCTCAAATAAAAGTTTTATATCTTTTTCATCATCAACAACCATAATTTTCATAAACTCTCCTTTATAATTTTTATTTCATTATTTCACTTTTATTACTACAAACGTTATATCATCATCAGGTTCTGCATTATCAGCCCAATCAGCAGCATTTTCTTTTAATCTGTCAATTATTTCTTCTGGTGATTTTTCAGCTATTTTATGGAATTCAGTTTGAACTTTATCGTAACCAAACATTTGTTTTTTATTATTAAAAAGTTCTGGCAAACCATCGCTCATAAGCAATATTGTGTCGCCGGAAAATAATTCAGTTTCTCGCATTGCATATGGAAATTTATTAACAGCGCCAAGCGGCATACCTTTAATAGTAATTTCTTCCAGCTGATTTGTATTTGATCTATACAATAAAGTAGGAGGCATTCCGGCAGAAGACATAATCATTTTGTTTTGATGAATTTTCAAAATGGACATGCACATTGTAAGCAAATGCATATCCATGTGTTTTATGCATCTTGATATTTCGCTAAAAGTGAAAAGTATATCCGGATTTGCAGCATGAGTGCTGAATAAACTTTTTGCGGCAGTAACCATAGTACCGGCACGCATACCATGTCCAGTTGCATCACCAATAACAACTGTAAGCGTACCATCTAATGAAATATGAAAATCATAATAATCGCCGCCAACTTCAGTTGCTGTTTTCATATAAACGGCAATATCAAAATTTGTTAGTTGCGGAATATTTTTCGGAAGCATCGAAAGCTGCAACTGGCGCGCTTCTTCCAGCTCTTTAGTTTTTCTATCATTCTCTGCTTGGATAACTTTTGATTGCGCTTCAGCCGCATAAGCTCTTAATTCAGCTTCTTGAATTTTTTGTTTTTCTCGTTCCTTTGTTAAAAGTCTCTTTCTTTGAATTCTGTCAATCCCGAAAATAATTCCTACAAATAATAAAAAGTAAGATATATATGCAGCAGTTGTTCTATACCAAGGCGGATCAACTGTTATATTTAGAATTCTTTCATTTAAACTGACTGCACCAAAACCACTATATGCTTTTACTCTAAGCTTATAATCGCCCGGTTCTAAATTTGTAAATGATGCAAAATTTTTATCGGTAAAAATCCAATGGTCATTGAATCCTTCAAGCATATAACTTACTCTATTTTTTGAAGGTCTAGAATAATGTATAGATGCAAAATCAAACGAGACATCATTTTGTGCAAATGAAAGATTTAGAGTTTCTGTTTCATAAATAGATTTTTCTATCCGGACTTTACTGTTTATATCAAAAATAGAAACGTCTGAAACTGTGATATTTGAAATGACGGGGATTGGAGGACTAGTGTTTTCAGTACTTGGGAAGAATGCAGTTAGTCCATTAAAAGAGCCAAAGAATATTTCACCTTCACGGTCAATTAATGCACCGGATCCAAATCCGCCCGGTACACCATCTTTACTATCATAATTTGATGATGAGAAATTTCCATCACTATTTTCCGTTAACTTTGTAATTCCTCCGTTACTGCTAATCCAGAGACTTCCGTTATAATCTTCAACAATGGAATTAATACCTGCAATTGGCAGATCAGGAATATCAGAATTAGAAATAAATTCTTTTTTCTCAGGATCAAATCTGTAAAAACCACTTGGATTTATTGTAAACCATAACCTTCCTTTACTATCCTCAAAAATTATCCCCGTTGTAAAAAGAGAAGATCCCATATCGTTTAAGAAATATTGCTCAAATTGTTTTGTTGTCAAATCATATTTAACAATTCCATTTTCATCTGCTCCAATCCAAATTGCGCTTGGATATTTTCTGCTGTTAGAGGTATAACTAACTTGGAATAAATCAGGCACATTATTTTTTCTCTTTTCAGTATTTAATTTTTTTCTAAATTCATCTGCAACAGACTTGCTAAGCTTAATAGTTTGAATGCCATACCATTCTGGATTATTTGGAGCAATTACATTAAAAGCACCATAAGAATGACCAACATCGCTGATATAATTAATACTGTAATTTCCCGGCTGAAGAGTTATTACTTCTATTTGTAAACGATTTTTGTGACCTCCTCCACCATGAAAGGTATTTTTGATTGAATCCATTGCCCAAATTGTTTTATTGTTTTCATCTCTTATATTTCCACTATCAAAAACACCTTGTGGATATTGACCTTCACCTAAACATATTATTAAAATTTCTGTTTCAGTTGATAAAGAGAATTTCTCACTAAGATTTGCGGCTTCACCAACTTTAGTGAATGACGCAATTTTTTCTCCACTTGAAAGAATACTTTTTATGTCATTCATTAAATCTTTACTGTAGGTTCTATTTGTTACCGAAGGAATATTTTCAATTGTTTTTGTAACTGTGTTAAAAATATAACCGCCAAAATTGCTGCTGATAACTAGTTTGTTTTTAGGGATATACTCAATTGAACTTATTAACTCCCCTCCTCCCCTAATTGTATTAATACCGGTTATTTTAAATGATTCTGTTTTTCCAGTAGCTAAATCAAAACTAGAAATGTTTTTGGGTGAACTTGGAAACCAAAGTTTGTTTTCATCATCAATAACAAATGATGATACATTGGCGGAATCACTATAAATTGACGGCAAATTAATTTTCAATTCACTAAAAGATTTTTTTTCAACATTAAACTTTAGAAATCCTTTACCTACAGTAGAAACTAATATTTCATTAGAGTTATTAGTAATGGGTTTTAAATCCGTTGTAATAGAACGCTGACCTTGATTTATTTTTTCATCGTTGAAAGCGTAATATTTGAATGGTTTTCGGTTTGGATCAAACTTTAAAATCCCATTATCTACAAGCCCAATCCAGTAAACTCCAAAGTTATCAATAATTTTATTTGCGGCAAATTTACCAATGCCTCGTTGTTCAAGGTCGCTGCTTATTTTGAGATGTTCAAATTGTTTAGTTGAAGGATCAAATTTTAGGAGTCCATGAGGAAAAGAACACATAAGAAAAGTGCCATCTTCCCTTTCATTTATATTAAAATAGTAAGAATCTCCACCACCACCTTTAAGCCTTTGCCAATCATTTCTAAATTCAAAATCAAAAGTCTTGGGATTATATTCTATAAAAACATCTTTCCCGCCAAACCATATTTTTCCACTTCTATCTTCAAATATTTCTACAATTCCCGTTGGTGAATCATTACCGGCAAATTTGAAGGGTTCGAACATTTTACTACTTTCATTATAGTAAAATATTCCATTACTAAATTCTGAGGCTAAAATATTACCATTCCGCAGTTCGAGTAAAGCGAATATACCGTTAACATCTCTTTTAACAAGTGTATCAACTCCGTTTACTTCAACCATAAACGGAATTATTTCCCATCGCTTTAGATTCTTATTCCATTTTTGCGCGCTTTTCCCTTGAGTTCCGATTATAAAATTATTCTTAGAATCTAAAAGGGAACGCAAAATATTTATTCCCTGCGAAAGAGTTATAGAACCTTGATCAATGCTGAAAGTTCTAAATGTATTAGATTTTCTATCAAGCATACTCATATTGCCAACTGTGCCAATCCATAAATTATCTTCTGCATCTTCTGTAATTAACTGAATTGTACTTGAGGGCAAACTTGTTGAATCTCCAGGAATGTTTTTATAGATTTTGAATTCATACCCGTCATAACGATTCAAACCATCGTTTGTGCCAAACCATAGAAATCCAAATTTATCTTGATAAATATTTTGGAATGGTGAAAAGCTAGAACTGGAAAGACCTTCAGCAACACTAATATTTTCGAATAAATAATCTTCTTGAGAAAATAAATTTGACAAATTTAGAATAGGTAAGAAGAGATACATGATTAATAAAGTATTTTTTAATCTAATGTTTTGCATCTTTTCCACCTTTATAATTTAATGTCTTCTAATTGGATATTGTATCCATTTATTGTATAAAAAATTTTTACTCTTTTCTAATAAGATAAAGAGCAGTTATATCATCACTTTGAGGCGTATCCATTGTGAAACTTCTTACATCGGAAACTAGCTCATTTATAAAAGTATCCGCACTATAGAAACAATTATCTACACAAAATTTTTCAAGACGTTCATCGGAATACTCTTCTTCTGCTTCATTCATTGCTTCTGGAATGCCGTCAGTAAACATTAATATTCTTTCACCTTTTTCAATAATTCTTTTTTCGCTTTGATAAGGAAGTCCCATATCAAACATTCCAAGTGCAATTCCACCGGCATTAATTTTTTCTAGTTTCTTCCCTCGTTTAAGATGGAGAGTAGGATTATGCCCGGCGTTAATTATATCAAGCTCTCCGGTAACCGGATCAAGAATTGAAATGAAAAAAGTAATAAATTTATCCGGAGGTGATGATGAATAGATTAACCGATTTAATTTAACTGCTAAATCATCAAGCGGAATATTCATTTCTAAGTAAGCTCTAAGGGAAGCACTAAGCGTACTTACAAGTAAAGAGGCGGGAACCCCTTTACCAGCAACATCTGCCATAATTAAAGCAACTTTTCCATTATCTAAAAGAATACAATCATAATAATCACCGCCAACTTCTTTGGAAGGAATATTTATTCCAACAAGATCATAACCTTCAATACTTGGAAGGGATTCAGGAATAATTTTCTTTTGAATTGAGGAAGCAACCGATAATTCTTTTTTAAGAGTTTCGTTTTCAAGTGCTTCTTTATGAAGCTGCTTATTTTCAACAGCACCATGCACTTGTCTGGCAAAAGCTGTCAACAATATTTCATCAGTGTCATCAAATTTTGCAGTTCCGTCTCTACTTTCTTTATCAACAAGAGTAACAATATAGCTGTATCCTCTATAATCAACGCGGGTTTCAATCTTGTCGGTTGATTTTAGAGTTTCAGAAATATTGATATTATTTGGAAGACGCAAACTTGCAATTACTTTATCTTCTCGCAAAATACGCATTACACCTTTAGAAGCATTTGTGTGAGCTACTGCTCTTTCCAAGGCTAGTTCGAGAAGTTGAGTATTGTTTTCTAATTTAGAAATTTCAATTCCTGTATCAACTAAACTGTTCAACTGTAAAACTTTATGATTGAGAGAAAAAATCATTTTCTTTTCATTAATTCTGGATACGTAGGACTGATAGGCATTATCCAGCAATCGAATAAAAATTTGCAAAGTAATTTCATCGAGTGAATTGAATTCAGATTTGTCAAATTTGTTTCCGATTATAAGTCCAAAATAAGAACCGTCAACACATTTCAAAGTAGAATAAACTTTATACTCTTGATCATTTTCAAAATTCAAACTAAAAGCATCTGTTGTTTTTAGAAATTTTACGAAATTTTCACTTTTAGAATTTGGGACAAATAGATTATCCCAAACAGAATTTTCATTTTTCCGATAAAATAAATTGATATTAACAAGAAGCAAATTTCCGCGAAGAAGGTGAACGAAATTCTCACCAATTTCTTCGAGATTTTTAGAATCTGATAATATTCTAAATCCTTCTTGAAATGAACTTACTTGTAAAATAAGTTTTTCAATTATGTTATTATTTTTTTCTAGTTCAATCATGATATAATTTTTTCAATTAAAAAATTTATTTCCCAATAAAAAGATTCAAACCTTCTTCAACAGTTTTTGCTTTTTCTGCATAATGGAATAAGCCCATAATGGTAAATGTTTTATCGACAGAAGGATCTAGATTAGTAAAAACGAGTTTACCATTAGATTCATTAAGTTTTTCAATCACTTCAATTAGAAATGAAATTCCAATTGAATTTACGATCTTTGATTCGGCCAAATTCAGAATGTAATTATTTAATCCATTTTTAAAATGAGAATTAAATTCATCAATAATTTTTTGTCCTCCCAAGTTATTTACATAACCGGAAGTATTAATTACAACACAATTATTATTTACTTCCGAATTAAGATTAAATTCAGAAACCATGTTATCTCCTTTAAACTAAATTCTTGATAATTGTTATTTTCGTTCCATTATTCCCGGATTCTATAATGAAATCATCAGACATAGATTTCATAAGTTTCAAACCCCAACCTCTCTTATTATTGCTATGCAATTTATCACTAATTTGGGGATCAACTATTTTTTCGGGCTCAAACCCGTGACCATAATCAGTAACAAGAATAATTAGTTTTTCCTTTGTCATAGTAAATTCAACATTAACATATGGGTTCTCCACCCCAGAATGTTCAAGTCCATTAATGATTGCTTCAGTTACTAAAATTCTTGCCTCACCAATTTTGTCATCTGAAATTCCAAGATGCCCGCCCATTCTTTCAAGACCTTCTAAGGCAACAAGTTCAATATCTGCAACTTTCGGAAGCTTAATTTCCAGCTTAATATTATTCTCCATTGGTTATTCCAATTTTATTTAAGATGATGTTGCAATATGGCTGCTATTGATAATGGAACTTACAAATTTCTGATAAGATATCCACTTATATTTTGCATGGAGAAAAGCATACTTATCTCTTAAAATCTAATTTGATTTTTAATGCTTCTTAAGGATGAAATCGATTAATATTCTTAAAAGGAACTATTATAGTTCTTTAAAATCAATTATTTTTAGAGAATGTTAAAAACTGAAAAATTCACTATACATCGTTTAACTGCTTTATGGGCTTTTAGTGAAGCGGCTTTAGGAGGTATTCTTCACGCTTTACATTTACCTTTCTCTGGAATTTTCCTTGGCGGTTTTGCTGTAATATTCATATCACTAATTATTCGTTACTCTGAAAACAAATCAGATGTTTTAAAATCTTTAGTAATTGTACTTGCTGTAAAATTTGCCGTAAGCCCGCACACGCCAATTGGCGCTTATTTTTCAGTTTCTGTTCAAGGAATTTTTGGTTATTTGATTTTCAGATATATTAAAAATTATTTTTCGGCTGCTTTTTTATTTTCACTTTTTGTTATGATTTTTTCTGCGTCACAAAAAATCATTGTTTATTCAATTTTGTTTGGTTTTGAATTAATAAATACACTTAACTTATTTATAGAAGTAGCAACTTCTCAAATTCCTTTTTTCGAAAATCACAGTAAAGACATCAACTATAGCCTTATTATTATTGGGATTTATTTATCAATTTATTTTATTGCCGGAATTTTACTTGGTTTAATAAATTCAAGATTACCTTTTTGGCTGGATTCAGAAGCAAAAAATAGTAATAACTTCACAACGGTTTATAATAATAACTTTGAGGAAAGCAATTCTGAATTTTTTGATAACACAAAGAAGAAGAAAAAGAAAAAAAGAATAACTACAATTTTAATTTTGATCTCAATTTTTCTTCTGATCATTTCTTATTTCTTTCCGGAATATGAAAAAATTAGAACCGGCAAATTGACTTTTATGATTTTACGATCTCTACTTATTTTATTTATTTGGTATTTATTTTTACTTCCATTCTTTGCAAAACAAATAAGAAAATTTCTTACAAAAAGCAGAACAAAATACGCCTCCGATATTGATGACATTATAAGTCTTTTCCCTTCAATGAAAAAATTGCTTTTTGAAAGCTGGCAAAGAGGAAAAGGCAAAAATGTACTTTTCAGAATTAAGCATTTTCTTGTTTATTTTATTTTGATTTTCCTAACTCAAGAATAATTTGTTTTGCAATAGAAGAAAAAATTAGAAATATTTCTTTAGATTTAGAGATGAGATTATCTGTTATTCTACAGATATCTACTATTGTTCTTTTGTTGAAAAATCGGAGTTACTATGGAAGAATGGAAATGGGAAATCAGTAATACTGAATTTCTAGAAAAAACTTTAAAGCGATGTAAAGAAAACGAAATTGTTCTACCTACTTTTGAGCAGTTAAAACATCCTCACAATATACCTCAAAAAATTCAAGATGATCTTAAACATATTGGTATTCAAGAAGTTCATCCATTAAATCTTTTCAGAATAAATTGGAATAACAATCCAAATAATGGTTCAATTGATGGAATAAATTTTTTGGAAATACCAAAAGAAATAACGGGAATTAAAGCTCGTGTAATTGGATTAGTCGGGAAACACTTTCCGACCGGGGCGCATAAAGTTGGCGCAACATACGGATGCCTAGCCCCTTATTTAGTTACCGGAAAATTTAATCCGGATTACCACAAAGCAGTTTGGCCTTCTACAGGGAATTATTGCCGCGGAGGAGCTTTTAATTCGGCTCTTCTGTCTGTTCATTCAGTTGCAATTCTCCCTGAAGAAATGAGTAAAGAAAGATTTGAATGGTTGAAAGAAATTGGTTCTGAAGTTCACGCAACTTATGGCTGCGAAAGTAACGTAAAAGAAATTTATGATAAATGTCATGAACTTGAAGCAGAGAGTGATGAGTATATTATTTTTAATCAATTTGATCAATTTGGGAATGCAATCTGGCATTTTGAAATAACCGGAAATACAATTAATGAATTGTTTAACCAGGTTAAAGAAAAAGACCAAAGATTAGCAGGTTATGTTAGTGCAACCGGTTCTGCAGGAACTATTGCCGCCGGTGACTTTTTGAAAAAATTACATCCTTATGCAAAAGTGCTTGCATCAGAAGCTTTACAATGTCCTACTTTACTTATGAATGGATTTGGCGGGCATCGCATTGAAGGTATTGGAGATAAACATGTTCCTTGGATTCATAATGTGAAAAATACAGATGCAGTCTGTGCAATTGATGACGAAGATCCTTTAAGGATTTTAAGATTATTCAATGAAGAAAAAGGACAATTTTTTCTTGAACAATTGGGAATTGAAAAAGAAGTTATTAAAAGGTTGCCGGAGCTTGGAATTTCATGCATCAGTAATTTATTAAGTGCAATTAAACTTGCGAAATACTATGAATACAATGAAAACGATATAATCTTTACAATATTTACAGACTCTTCTGATTTATACAAATCTCGTTTAGCGGAAATGAACGAATCATTTGGAGAGTATTCTGAAACTCAAGCTGCTATTGACTTTAACGCTTTATTAAAAAAGCAAAGTATAGATTATTTTAAAGAACTAAATTATTATGACAAAAAAGCAATCCACAATTTAAAATACTTTACTTGGGTTGAACAACAAGGGAAAGATGTTGATGAACTAAATGCTCAATGGTACGATGAGAATTATTGGGACGAAAGATTTTCAGTTGTTCCTAAGTGGGATAAATTAATTGAACAGTTTAATGAAAAAGTAAGCCTTTTATAAATTAGAATGAAAAACATCACCAACATATTACTCAATACAGATAATAACAATCTTAGGTTGGCTGATATATTTTTCGATAATAAAATTCGTTCCATAAAATATTTGTCTGAAAAAATTGATTGGAGCGAAATAAATACAAAACAAAAACTGTCTATATGGTTATCAGCTTTAAATATTAAAAACAACGAAGATCCGAATACAATTAATGGTAATTTTTGTTTATTAATGCCCGGAGCAATTGATCCTCACGTACATTTTGATACACCCGGATTTGAATTTCGAGAAGATTTTGAGCATGCCTCTATTGCCGCTGCGTATGGCGGAGTAACAACTATTATCGATATGCCTTGCACTTCGATTCCACCTGTTACTAATCTAAAAAACCTCAAGACAAAATTAGATGCAGTAAAATATCGCAGCTTAATTGATTTTGCATTCTGGGGCGGAATAAATGGGAATGATATAACAGACATGTCAAAAATTAAAAAACAAATTGATGAATTATCAAAAGCTGGTGTTGCTGGATTCAAAGTTTATGTTATTTCCGGAATGAGTGAATTTGCAGATTTAACATATGAACAAATTATGGAAGCTGCTAAAATTGTTAAGAAAACCAGAAAACCCCTTGCAGTGCATGCCGAGGATAAATTTTTAATAAATGGAAAAATGAATTCTTTTCTAAGTCAAAATAAAAATACATGGAAAGAATATTGTCAATCTAGAGATGTTGAAGCAGAAGTAAAAGCAGTTAATGAGCTTATTAGTGTTGCAGATAAAACGAATTGCAGAATCCATATTGTTCATTTGAGCTCAGCGGAAGGTTTAGAATCAATAAGGGAAGCAAAAGGAAAAAACATTAATATTTCTGCAGAAACTTGTCCGCATTATCTTCATTTTACTCAAAATGATTTTGAAAATGAAGATATCAAAAATTATCTAAAAACCGCACCTCCGGTAAAATTTGAAATTGACAATAAGGCATTATGGAATGGAATAGCTTGCAGTGACATAACTTTTGTAACTACAGACCACGCCGGATGCAATCCAAAAGAAGAAAAAGTATCTACTAATTTTTGGAATGTTTATGGTGGAATTCCCGGTGTAGAACATCGTGTTCCCTTTTTATTTAGCGAAGGTTTTTTAAAAGGAAATTTATCTTTAGAAAATACTATTAAACATTTATCAACTAACTCAGCTAATTTTTTTCAAATGGCAACTAAAGGTGAAATTAAAAAAGGTAAAGATGCGGATTTTGCATTGATTGATTTATGGGATAATCAAGTTGTAACCGCAAATGACATGCACAGTAAAGGAAAATACACTCCTTTTGAAGGGGTCAATTTTAAGGCTTCTGTTCAAAAAACAATTCTACGAGGAAATATTATAATGGATAAACTTAATAATTCCATTGGTAATATTGGCTTTGGTGAATTTATAAAACTTTAAGACAACCATGATCAACAAAATTAGAAATGCTTGGATATGCAGTATAAAAGGAAATAGTATCAATCCCGTTTTTGGTGATTTAATTTTTCAAAATGGTATAATCACAAAAATTATTAAAAGGAATTTCAAAGAATTCATAAACAATAAAAGCGAAAAAGAAAATTATTCATATGATGCAAAGGGTAAAGTCATTACCATTCCAAACATCAATTTTCATGAACACATTTATTCCCGCCTTAGTAAAGGACTTCCAATCAAAGGTTCAACTGATGACTTTATAAATGTCTTAAAAAATCTTTGGTGGAAACTTGATTTTTCAATCGATCATGAGATGACAAAAGCTTCTGCAGAGTTAACTTCAATTGAGGCTATAAAAAATGGTGTAACATATATTTTTGATCATCACGCTTCTCCAAATAAAACTATTGGCAGTTTGGAAACTATTTCAAATGTCATTAAAAAGAATAATTTGAATGCTGTATTGGCATTTGAGAGTTCTGACCGAAATAGCAAAAAGCTTTCCGAAGAAAGTTTGTTAGAGAATTCATCTCATATTATTGATGAAGACAACCAAATTAAATATATGTTCGGACTCCATGCATCATTTACAATAAATGACGAGACACTTAAAAATGTTTCTGAAATTGTAAATAAGCACAATATGGGAATTCATATTCATTTGTGCGAAGATACAGCAGACAGAATCATCAGCAAAAATAAATTTGGAGCATTACCTTTAGCTAGACTTCTTAAGTACAATCTTATAAATGATAAAAGTATTTTGTCGCATTCTATTCATTTATCAAAAACTGAATATCAAAAAATATTTTCATACGGAAGTGCAATAGCGTTCAATCCAGATTCGAATATGAATAACGCAGTTGGAATTAATAATTTCAATTTAATACCGATTGAACAAACTATTCTTTGCGGCACTGACGGAATGCATTCAAATATTGCAAAAACTTTAAAAAGTTTATTTTTATTACTTCGACATTCCGGTTTAACGTTTGAACAGACCTTTAGCAGATTTGTGAATATTTATTTTCATCAAATCAATTTTGTAAAAAAATATTTTCCGGATTTTCCCGGATTAAATCTAAACGAGAAAGCAAATTTTATTATTTGGGATTACGTCCCCCCAACTCCGTTTAACAAAGATAACTTTTGGGGACATTATATATATGGAATGCTTGAAAGCCATATTTCAAGCACAGTTCAAAATGGAAAGTTTTTAATGAAAGATAAAATATTGCTTGATATTAGTGAATTAGAAATTAACAAAGAAATTTATAAACAAGGTTTAAGACTATTTAATAAATTCAAAAAGTTGTGAGAAAATCTATGAAAACTACTGCAAACGAAGTTTACGAATTAGCAAAAAAGTATGAGTCCTACACTGCAAATAATTTATCTGAAATGATCAAAAAAAAATCTTTAAGTGCGCAAGAAAAGGATGCGGCTTTTGAATTAAGGCGCCAAATGGAAGAAGCAGAATTTGATGAAGTAAGAATTGATAGACTAGGAAATGTAATAGGCAGAATTGGAAACGGCAAAAAAATAATTGCAATTGACGGTCACATTGATACTGTTGATATGGGGAATTTGGACAATTGGGAATTTGATCCTCTTGGTGGAGAAATAAAAGATGGTTTTGTTCATGGCAGAGGAACTGTTGATCAAAAAGGCGGACCAGTTGCGGCAATTACTGCAGGTAAGATAATTAAGGAATTAGGACTTTCTAATGATATCACTCTTTATGTTACAGGAACCGTTATGGAGGAGGATTGTGATGGTCTTTGCTGGAAATATTTAGTTGAAGAAGAGAATCTAAAACCGGATGCTGTGATCATTACAGAACCAACAAATTTAAATATCTATCGTGGACATAGAGGAAGAATGGAAATGGAAGCCGAATTTTATGGAGTTTCATCACATGGTTCTGCTCCGGAGCGCGGCAAGAATGCTATTTATATGGGATCAAAAGCGGCTTTAGAAATTGAAAAGCTGCATGAGAGATTAGCTACAGATGAATTTCTTGGGAAAGGAAGCGTTACTGTAACTGAGTTTTTATCTAACAGTCCGTCACTCTGTGCTGTTTCTGATTTTGCAAAAATTCATTTAGATAGAAGACTTACTTGGGGGGAGGATAGAGTTCTTGCACTTTCACAAGTAGAAGAAATTATAAAAGAAATGAAAGCCAAAGTTTATCTTCTTGAATATAAAGAAAAGGCATATACTGGTTTTGAATATGGAATGGAAAAATATTTTCCTACATGGAAATTAGAAGAAAGTCATCCACTAGTTCAAAAAGGAATTGATGTATATGAGCAATTATTTCAACAATCTCCTATAGTTGATAAATGGACTTTTTCCACTAACGGGGTGACTATCAACGGCTATTATCAAATTCCTACAATTGGTTTTGGTCCGGGAAACGAAGTACTTGCACATGCTCCAAATGAGAAAGTACCGATTGAACATTTAGTTAAAGCATCGGCGTTTTATGCCTTATTTGCACTAGAATATTAAAACAATTATTGAATAAATCCGGAGTGAATATGGAAACAAATAATTTAAAAGGTAAACATTTTCTTACTTGCGATGATTGGACAAAAGAAGAACTTGATATTGTATTTAAAAGATCTGCAGAATTAAAAAAAGATTTTTATGAAGAGAAACCGCATTTATATCTTCCTCATAAAACTCTTTTTATGATCTTCTTTGAACAATCAACACGCACAAGAAATTCTATGGAAGCAGGAATGACTCAGCTTGGCGGGCATGCGCATGATTTAACAGCAGATAAAATGCAGCTCTCTCATGGCGAATCGGCTAAAGATACAGCAATTATTCTATCCAGGATGGGACATGGAATTGCATCCAGAAATTGCTTTTATGGAATAGGTGCTGATTATTTAGCTGAAATGGCAAAGCATTCTACGAAACCAATTATGTCTTTGCAAGATGATATTTATCATCCATTCCAAGGACTTGCTGATTTAATGACAATTTTTGAAAAGTTTGGAAACGATCCCAAAGGATTAAAAGTTACAGTTTCTTGGGCATATGCTGATACACATTCAAAACCACTATCAGTTCCTCAAACTCAAGCATTATTATTCCCCCGTTACGGAATAGATTTGACTATTGCACATCCTAAAGAATTTCCATTAAGTAAAGATATTGTTGCTAGGGCTGAGAAACGAGCGCAAGAAAGCGGAAGTAAAATTAATTTTACAGATAACATGGATGAAGCTTTTGAAGGAGCTCATGTTGTTATTCCTAAGAACTGGGGCGGGTTTGGAGCATACGGAGTCAATGAATATCTCGAAAACGAAGATGAATGTAAAAAAGAAATGAAAATAAATTTAGAAAAGTATCATGATTGGATTTGTGATGAAAGAAGAATTGGATTAGCCGATAAAAACGTAAAACTCATGCACGCATTGCCTGCTGATAGAAATCATGAAGTTACAGACGCAGTAATTGATAATCCAAATATTTCAGTGGTTTTTGACGAAGCAGAAAATAGACTTCATACAGCAAAAGCAATTATGTCTTTAACAATGTGATGAATAAGAAATTCAATTATAAATACAAATGCAGTTCATGTTATTCCATTTTCGAAGCGGATAAAATTGAATCAGAAATGATTTACATTTGCCCGCTTTGCGGAAATGTCCAACAAAATAAGCCTCTTAAAGGGGTGCTGGAAATATTTTATAATTATGATTTTCTTAAAAAGAAGTATTCTAAAAATTATTTTGAAGAAATAACTTCAGGAAAAATTTGGCTTTATCCTGATTTATGGCCAATCGATTTTCAACTATATGATAAGAGTTTATTAAATTTATTATCGCTTCCACAAAATCAAATTCTACATTTCCAAACAGATAAGTATAACTTGTTTTTTCAAGACGAGACAAGAAATCCAACTAATTCCTTTAAAGATAGAGCAACTATTGCTGTCGTTTTAAAAGCAATTGAATTAGGAATAACTGAAATAGCAGCAGCTTCAACCGGTAATGCAGGCTCTTCTTTAGCAGGAATTTGTGCTCGAATGGGAATCAAATCACATATCTTTGTTCCAAAAAATATACCCGAAGCCAAGCGAATTCAAATTCAATCGTACGGAGCAAATATTTATATTGTTGATGGCGACTATGACGAAGCTTTTGATTTGTGTTTGGATATTGCCTCTAAGAATAATTGGTATAATAGAAATACTGCTTTTAATCCACTTACAATTGAAGGTAAAAAATCTGCAGCATATGATATTTTTATAAATACAAAAGGTGAAATTCCTGATGTAATTTTTATACCTGTTGGAGACGGAGTAATAATCAGTGGAATATTCAAGGGTTTTTCTGAATTATTAAAATTAGGACTAATTAGTAAATTGCCAAAATTAATTGCTGTGCAAGCTGAAGGGAGCAGTGCTATTGTAGATTATTTATTTGATGAAAAATTTTCTTATAAACCGGCTGAGACTATTGCTGACAGTATTAGCGCAGGGGCACCAAGAAATCTTTTCATGGCTGTAAAAGCAGTAAAGGATTCCTTGGGTTTTGGAATAAAAGTTAACGATGATGAGATCATAAGTTCCCAAAAAGAGTTATCACAAAAGTTTGGAATTCTTGTTGAACCTTCCTGTTCAGCATCTTTTGCCGGTTATAAAAAAACAATTACAAATTTTACTAAACAAGAAAAAATAATGTTGTTGATGACAGGGAGCGGACTAAAAGATTTTAACTCATTAAAATTGTGGAACGAAATGCCTTCAATTAAATCCGCTGACGAATGGAAAAACATATTAGCAACCAAATAAAAGTAACCGGAATTATTTTAAGTGCCGGTTTATCAAGCAGAATGAAGGATTTTAAACCTCTATTAAAATTGAAAAATGGTAAATCGTTTATTCGAAGTATTGTAGAAAATATTTCTTCTGTTTGCAATGAAGTTGTAATTGTAACAGGTCATAATAAGAAAGCAATAATTGATGATCTTAATATTTTACGAGGTGAAATTGATTTTCGAATTGTTCATAACGATCAATTCGGAACCGGAATGTTTTCTTCATTAAAAACAGCAATTCAAAAAAGTAATGCTGATTGGTATTTATATCATTTTGTAGATCAACCTTCTTTAACATCGACATTTTATCGGACGATTTTAAGTTTTACAAATAAAAAATCAAATTGGATTCAACCCGTGCATAATGGTAGAAAAGGTCATCCGATATTATTTGATAATTACATTAAAAAGTTAATTTTAGAAGATGACTTTAAATCCTTAAGAGAATTAAGTCGTAAGCCAGAAATCAATAAATACTTTTTCGATTATAATTCTTATTTAATTTTTGAGGATATTGATACACCAAATGATTTTTCAAAATTGGCTTAGCAATGCAATTTTCATAGAGACGAGCTTAAAGATTTAAGAAGATATTTGGAGTTCGTCGCATTGATTTTTCCCCATGGAGTAGTTGAGCGTTGATTTACGAATCGAGATGTCAGAAATATTCTATTCTCGAGCTTCGACTGCATCTAAGCAGAGCGGGTGCTTACTCGAACTTACGTTTTCTATTTTTTATAGGTAAAGAATAATATCTCGTCTTATCAAACTGATAGAAAGCATTTGCAACCGCACCGGCTGTCGGGACTAAGCCAATTTCTCCAACTCCTTTTGCTCCGAAGGGACCAATTGGATCATGTACTTCCACTCCAAAAACTTTAATTTCCGGAGTATGCTGGGCACGAATAATTCCTAAATCTCTAAAATTTGTATTTTGCGGATAACCATCTTTTAGAATCAATTCTTCAGAAATTGCATATCCCAATCCCATATGAACTGATCCTTCAATTTGTCCTTCAAATAAATTTGGATTTATAATTTTCCCGGCATCATGAGCTGCAATAATTTTAGATATTTTACCGTCATCATTTAGAATTACCACTTGAGTTGCATAACTGTATGAATAGTGAGTTATTATTTCTTCAGTAATCTGCTCAGGCTTTGTTGTCCAATCACAAACCCATTCTCCTATATAAACTTTTCCAATAAGTTCAGAAAGGCGTTGAGTTTTTAGATCTTCTTTCATTTGTTTTGCAGTATTAATAATTGCATTACCAATAATAGAAGTTGCGCGTGAAGCAGTTGTCATCCCGGTTAATGCATTTTCTTTCGTGTCAACTTTTACTTCAATTAAATTCGGATCAACTCCGGTTTCATTACATAAAAATTGAACTGCCATTGTATTTACACCTTGCCCCATCTCAGTCCAACCATGATGCAAAATTATTTTATCTTCAGAAGCAATTTCTATCTTTACTATTCCATCATCAGGCATACCATTGCCAATACCTGTATTTTTAATTCCGCAAGCTATTCCGGCATATTTAGCATTTTGAAATTCTTCCTTTACAGCTAAAAGAGTTTCCCTAACGCCGGTTCCTCCTTTTAGTATTTGTCCAGTTGAACAAATACCACCGTCAACTAGCGCATTATTATATCGAAATTCCCATCGATCAAAATTTCCTTTTTCACACAACTCATCAATGCAGCTTTCAATTGCAAAAGTAACCTGGTTAACTCCAAAGCCTCTCATAGCACCGCAAGGAATATTATTTGTATAGACAGCCTTGCTTAAAATTTCTGCATTTGGAATTGAATATGCTCCGGTCGCATGACCGGCTGCTCTTTCCAATACTTTCATTCCAACTGATGCATAGGCTCCGGTATCGCCAACTATATCAGCCTTTACGGCTGTAAGCATTCCATTTTTATCACAAGCAAGCGTGTAATCCATTATTAGTGGGTGACGTTTTGGGTGCATCCTTATTGACTCTTCCCTATTGAGCCTCAGCTTAACAGGTCTTCTAGTCAACCAAGAACAAAGTGCCGCATGATGTTGAACGGTTAAATCCTCTTTCCCTCCAAATCCACCTCCGTTTGGAACAAGAATTACTCTTACTTTTTCATCATCAAGATTAAGCAGTTTCGCAATTTGTTTTCTATCCTCGTAAACACCTTGTCCTTGCGAGAGAATTTCAACTCCACTTTTGACATCAAGAGTTTTTGCAACTGCGCATTCTGTTTCAAGAAATCCATGTTCTATAACTTGTGTAGTAAATGTTCCTTTTGAAATGAATTCAGATTTTGAAATCGCACCTTTTACATCTCCTCTATTAATCTTAGTTTCAGAAAGAACATTTCCATTGGGATGTATTTTAACAGCATCCTCTTTTAAGGCAATGAATGGATCCGTAATTGGAATCATCACTTCATAGTTTACATCGATAAGATTAACAGCTTCTCGTGCAATTTTTTCTGATACGGCAACTACCGAAGCAATCACATCCCCAACATATCTGGTCTCTTCTCCTTCTGAAATCATTATTGGCCAATCCTTAACAATCAAGCCGGTATATCTATTACCTGGCACATCAACCGAAGTTATAATCTTGAGAACTCCTTTAAGAGCTTTGGCTTTAGAGGAATCAATTGAAATTACTTTTGCTCTGGGATAATCACTAAATTTTAAGGCGGCATAAACCATTCCATCCATCTTCACATCTGCGACATAGGGACTTGCTCCTAGCACCATGTTCTTTGCATTATATTTAGGATATCTTTTTCCTACTCCGGTTGAGTTTATAATTGGTTCCGGAATTTCTTTTAACTCCCTTATTGCATCAGCCGCATATTCAATTGAATCAATAATTTTTTTATATCCCGTGCACCTGCAAATATTGGGCTGTAGGCCAACTGCAATTTCATGTCTAGTTGGATTTGGTTTTTTATTCAGTAATGAAACAGCTTGCATTACTATACCCGGAATACAGAAACCACATTGCACTCCGCTCTTTTCAACAAATGCATTTGTAAAAACTCTTTTCCGATAATCATCTAATCCGTCAGGAGTTATAACAGATTTTCCTTCAACCTTTTTCATTTGAGTTATACATGATAATTGCGCAATATTATTAATCAATACAGAACATGAGCCGCAACCGGATTGAGGAGAGCATCCTTCTTTAACTGTAGTTATTTCTTCTATATCGCGAATATAATTTAACAGTGATAATTTTGGATCACCTAAGTATTCTTTTTCAATTCCATTCAAGAAAAATTTCATAGCGTTTTTTATTTTATTTTCCGTTTTTCATTTATTATTTATTCATAAAATAATTCTGTTTTTTTCAAATTTGACAGATAGAAATACATTTCAATAATTTTTTCCATATTCAAGACATTTGGTTCTTTTGTTTTTTGCCTTATCTCAACAGGAATAAAATCTTTATCAAATTTTATATCAATTTTATTATCAGAATATTCTATAAAATTATTATTCAGAACAAGGTTTTTTATTTCACCATTCTCTTTGTAGGAAATTGAATTATCAAAAATTCTATATCCCTTTTGTTCATTTGAAAAACTTGAATCACTTAATGAAAATCTAGGTTTGATTTTATAAGGTGCGCCTGAAGTCGGACAAAAAGTTTCGCAATTTCCGCATTCATTACAGAAGTCATTAATATTTATTATTTGGTAATTTTGATCAACTGAAAATTCTTTCTTACCTAAAATATTAAATTCATTATTAACAATTTCCAATTGTGGGTATTTTATTTTTGTTGAATCATTTTCAAAATAGTAATTAGCCAAATTTGGACAAACAGAAACACAAACGTTACATACCTCATCACAAAACAAACAACGTGAAGCTTCATTGACAGCTGTATTATCATCTAGAATAGGATTAACAAGATTAAAATTATTTCTTTCATTTAGCGGAATAGAAATTTGTTTTTCACCAAATATTCTTTGAGATAGTTTTTTTTGATATTCTTTTAAACTGATTTTTTGTGATTTAAATGAATCTACTTTTTTTATTTCAGATAATTTCTGAATAATATTTTCAGCTGCAATTTTACCATCAGCTATTGCATTAATCAATGAATCTGCACTTCTTACGGCATCACCACCAGCATATATTTTTGCAATTTGAGTTTCTTTAGTCAGTTGAGAAATTTTTAGCTTATTCTCAGGTAAAAAATCTATTTCTACTTCTTGACCAACAGCAGTAATAATCGTATCAAATGAGAGTAAAAAATTAGAGTTTATAACTTCTTTAGGTTTTCGTCTTCCGGTTTGATCTAGTTCACCTAGTTGCATTTTTACACATTTCAAAATAAGTGAGTTAGAATCTTTAATTATTTCTTTTGGCGAAGTTAATTCTATAACAGAAATATTCTCTTCTAACAAAGCATGAACTTCTTCTTTATCGGCAGGCATTTCGTTAATTGTCCTTCTATATAAAACAGTAACTTCTCCATCATCAGTAGGAACAAGTCTTTTAGCGGATCTAGCTGCATCCATCGCAGAATTTCCTCCCCCAATAATTGCAACTTTTTTTCCTAAATTAATTTTTTCTGAATTCTTAACTTTTCTTAAAAATGCTAATTGATCAATAACATTTTCTAAATTTTCACCAACAATTCCTAATGACTTTCCCTTTTGAGCGCCAACAGCCACATAGATAAAATCATATTCAGCATATATATCACTAAACATTTTTTTATCTATTTTCTGATTGACTAAAAATTTTACGCCAAGTGATTCAATGTTTTTTATATCTCTTAATAACGCTTCTTCATCAATTCTAAATTGTGGAATTGCATATTTTGCCATTCCACCGGCTGATTCATGTTTTTCATAAATAACTATCTCACAACCTTTAAGAGCTAAAAAATACGCAGCCGATAACCCGGAAGGACCGCCGCCTATTATTGCAATTTTTGCATCGCTTTTATTTTCAATACTTGGATTAAATGATTTCTCGGCTTTATCTGAAATATATCTTTTTATCTCTCTTATCATAAGCGAATCGTCAATATTCATGCGTGTACATTTAGTTTGGCATAAATGATCGCAAACCATTCCTGTTATATTCGGTAGTGGATTACCTTCTAAAATAGTTTGAAACGCTAAATCATAATTCTCATTCGCAGTATGATATAAGTAATTTGGGACATCTTGCGAAATCGCACAAGTTTCAACGCAAGGCGGATGGATACAATCTATTTCCGTTAATTCTCTTTTTGTTTTTATACTTACATTTTTGGAAAATGATTTTTTATATCGATCTGATTTAATTACACTTTCAGAATATTCAAGAAGATTTTGTTTTGCAGCTTTCTTTAAATCTGTCTTTTCATTTTTAGAAAGTATAAATTCATCAATACTTTCTGCTTTGCATTCTTTAAGTGAATTTCTAAGATTTTCTAAATATTGCGGAATTCTTGAATAACCACCGGGCTTTAATAGATCGGAGCATACTGTCACAGGTTTTAAATTACAAGCAATTAGCTTAGAAAAATTAAATGCATCAGCTCCACCGGAAAAAGAAATATCGAGACTACCATCAAATTCGCGTTGTAATAAAGCTGCAGCACTCACACTAATTGGATGTAAGGCTCTTCCGCTCATATAAACCATTTTTTGTGAATCCGGAAGCAATACTGTTGAATTAAGAGATTCTAAAGTATTTGTCATTTTTAGCGCAAACTCAACACCGTTTCTTTTTGAAATTTTCGTTAAATTTTTTATTAGTTTTTTCGCATCCTCAAATTTAATATCATGCTCAAAAGCCTCGTTCGGAATTTCTATTTTATATCCTAAATCTTTATTTAATATTTTTGTTAATCTTTCTTTACCTATTAAAGTAGGATTTAGCTTTACTGCTGCATGAAATTTCCAATCTTCTATTAAATGCTGAGCAATTCCCTCAATTTCATTAGCCGGACAGCCATGCATTGTTGAAAGAGTAATATTATTGCTAATTTCAGATGGAATTTCTATTTCCATAATTGAAGGAACAATTTTCTTTAGCAATAACTTTTTATCTTCTATTTCATCTTTTGCATTTTTAATTTTAGTTAGAAACCATCTAACTTTTTCACTCATTACGCCTTTAAGATCATAGCCCACACTAACGTTAAAAATTGTTCCAACTTTATAGTTATACTTTTCAGAAAGAATGTGGAGAATAATCCATGCATCCAAATACTGATTAAAACTTTCTTCAATACTAAGTTCTTGAGACCACTCGCAATTAAACCCTTCATCATACATATCAATGCAAGGTTTTGCAACCTCAATACTGTCAAGCACTTGCACAGTTTTTAATTCAATAAATCTTGCTCCAAAAAGCCAACTTAAAATTATGTTTTGCGAAAGCTGGGTATGCGGTCCAGCGGCAACCCCAAGCGGAGTATCTAAAATCTGATTATATCGTTTTATTTTGAAGTGATCGGATTCTTTTGGAACGAAGAACATTTCTTTGAAATAACCAAAGATCTTTCCATTTTTTTCTTCAGCTAAAATCCAAGCAAGAAGTTTATCTATGGGAATTGTAAATAATTTATCATGCATTTTTATCCTTAGCAGAATATTTAATTTTTATTATTTCTGAGGCTATACTGATTGCAATTTCTTTTGGTGTTTCAGCTAATATTGGCAGCCCAATAGGAGTGTAAACTTTTTTAAATAATTTTTTGTCAATACCATCTTTTACAAGATTGTTAAAAACAGTTTTAATTTTGCTATTGCTTCCCATCATGCCAATATATTTCAAATCCAATTTTATCACTGAACCTAATGCATCTTTATCGCCGCTATGCTGAGGCGTAACAATAATCACATAAGATTTATTTCCTTCCACAATATGTTCATTTATTGATTTGTAATCTTCAATAATTTTTTCATCAGCAAAACAATTTTGATCCATTGTGAAAATATCATTGCGGTGATCAAAAACTATAACATAAAATCCAAGAAATTTTAGAACTTCTGAAACTGCTAATCCAACATGACCTCCCCCAATAATATAGGCTGTTTCAGCAAATCCAATATTTTCCTTGTACAAATAGTTTTTATCGTCAGAATAATTAAAAAAGAAATCCTTTGGGGAAGAATTATTTTTATCAAACGCAATTTTATTAAACGAAAGACTCAAAATTCCATTTTCTCTTTTCGTAATATTTTCTATTATTTCTTCAATTAGCTGCAATTGATTTTTTGATAAAACGGAAAAAATAACTGTCTGAAATCCACCGCAAATTAATCCTGAATGTTCCAATTCAGTTTTGGAGGAATGTTGCAGTCTTTTAATGCTGCTAACATTTTTGCCTGAAGATAAAAATTCAATTCCATAATCAATTAGTTGCTTCTCCATAATTCCACCGCCAACAGTACCTTTTATAGTTCCGTTTGGGCAAAGTAAAAGTTTAAATCCTTGTCGCCCCGGTGAAGAATTTGAAGAATCAGCATTAGTGAGAAGTACAATTTTTTCAAATCTATTTATAGAATCTATAGCAAATTTCCAGAAAGATATTTCGTTCAATACATCCTCATATTTAATATTATTTTACTTCATCCAAATTGATTTGTTTGTTTTGATAAAGCAGCATCAATGTTTTTTCATGAGTTATTGGAGCTGAATAATTAAGAGCAACATGAGGATTGAATTCTTTTATAGCGTTAGCAATTGCAAAGTAAGCACCAATTCCATACATAAGAGGCGGTTCACCAATTGCCTTAGATTTGAAAGGACCATATGGATTTTCTGAATCTTCTAGAAAATGTACTTTCATATTTTTGGGAATAGAATAAATATCTGGAATTTTATAAGTTGAAAGAGAGTTAGAAAGTAATTTGCCATTATCATCCTGCTTTAATTCTTCAATAGTCATCCATCCAATACCTTGGATAATTGCTCCTTCGGCTTGTCCTAAATCGATAAGTGGATTTAAACTTTTTCCAAAATCATGAACTACTTCTACAGATTCCATTTCATAAGTACCACGCAAACAATCAACTTTAGAAACTATAATTGCAGTGCCATAAACATGATATGCAAATGGATTTCCTTTTTTGATATTTCTATCAAAATGAATATTTGGAGTTGCATAAAATGCTTGTGAAGAAAGACTAATTCTATTGACGTAAGCAGAAGTTATAATTTCTTCCCAACTTAATTTTTGTTTTTCATCGCCATAATAAATTGCTTCATTTTTGAAAATTATTTTTTCTGAATCATTAACTTTTAGAATATTTGCGGCATGGTTTTTTAGTCTAATCAATAGATTATTACACGCAATAATTAACGCATTTCCATTTAAGTCTGCTGCACTGCTGGCAGCTGTTGCAGAAGTATTAGCAACTCTAGTTGTATTTGTTGATTCAATTTTTATTTTTGATTTATTTATTGAAAATATTCTAGCCGCAATGTTTATCATTTTTTCATTTACACCTTGACCCATTTCAACAGCTGCGGTACTAATAGAAATTGAACCATCGTTATAAATATGAAGCAAAGCGCTTGCCTGGTTAAGCATTGAATTAGTGAATGAAATACCAAAACAAATTGGCATCAATGCAATTCCCTTTTTTACTAATTCGTGCGAAGCATTAAACTCAGAAATTTCTTTTTCCTTTTGTTGCAGATCAAATATTTTTTCGGATGCAATCCAACATTTTTCAGCATTTACTCTTTCTGCTTTTTGTCCGTAATAAAAGAAATCTCCTTCATGCAAAAGATTTATTTTTTGAATAACATGAGCATCAACCCCAATAACAGAAGCAGCTTTATGAATTGCTGATTCAATTACAAACATTGCCTGCGGTCCGCCAAAGCCCCTAAATGCAGTATTTGGCGGAAGGTTAGTTTTGCAAGAATTTCCAACAGCTTTAATATTCGGAATAAAATAACTATTGCTTGCATGAAATAAAGTTCTTTCTAAAATTGCCGTTGAAAGATCCGCACATGCTCCAGCATTTTGGAAATAAGTTACATCAAATGCAATAATTTTATAATCTTTAGTTAATCCAATTTTATAATCAACTGAGTATGGATGGCGCTTTCCGGTCATTCTTAAATCATCATGTCTGTTCAGTATTAGTTTCACCGGTCTAGCAGTTAATTTTGCAGCCAGAGCCGCCATTACAGCCCATGGTGTGGCTTGATCTTCTTTACCGCCAAATGCACCACCTAGTCTCAGAACGTCAACTTCTATTTGATGCATTTTTAAATTTAACACACGGGCAGCAGCTTTCTGAACAACGGTTGGTCCTTGCGTTGAGGAAAATATTTTAATATTGTCGCACTCACCGGGAATAACCACAGCGCCTTGAGTTTCAAGATATAGATGTTCTTGTCCTCCAATTTCTACTTTATCTTCAAAAATAAAATCTGCTTCTTCAAAGGCTGAATTTATATTTCCCATTTCAAAAATTCTTGGAGGAACTATTAAACTCCCAAGTTTAAACGCTTGTCTTGCATCGGTCACAACTGGCAATTCTTCATATTCAATTGTAATAAGTTTTTTAGCTTTTTTTGAAATTGATTCATTTTCTGCAACAATAATTGCAACGGGTTCTCCAACATATTCTACTTTATCTTCTGCCAATAAAGATTCATCTGCAATTATATTTCCAATTTGATTCTCACCTGGGATGTCTTTAAAAGTTATTATTTTTACTACACCATCAAGTTGTTGCGCTTTGCTTAAATCAAGTTTAACAATTTTTCCATGAGCAATTGATGAATCAAAAACCGAGGCAAACAAAGTACCGGTGGGAATTGGCATATCGTCAATAAAAATTGAATTCCCTCTTACATGTTTCCTTGTATCACTAGAAATCATAATAATTCACTCACTTTTAATTTGTCGGGGAATAATTTTAAGAAGTGAGCTTTAATCAATTGCGCCAACAAAAGTCTTTTATATTCTGCACTTCCTCTAATGTCACTAATTGGAGATAGTTCGTTTTGCATTATCGTAAGAGCTTCTAAAATATTATTTATTTCTATTTTCTTATTAATTAAAAACTGATTTGTTTTTTCTAAAACTTTTGGGATAGGTGCTATTCCACCGGCGGATAATCTGATAGAAATAATCTTGTCATCATTATCCTCAATAATCATAGCACTATTTACACTTGCAATATCTAAGTAAGTTCTTTTGGATACTTTTTCAAAGCTAAATCTAAAATGATTTTTGGGAATTGTAATATTTACTGACTTAATGAATTCATCATTTTCTTTATTTATTTTTTTATAATCCAGATAGAAATCTGAAAGATAAATTTCTCTTTCAAATGATCCATTAACCAAAATTAACTGAGCATTAAGAGCAAGCATAATTATTGTTAAATCCCCAATGGGAGAAGCATTTGATAAGTTTCCCCCTAATGTTGCGGCATTTCTAACAGGTAATGAGGCGATCAAATTAATATCATTTTTTAAAGAAGGGAGATAATTATTAATCAATTGCGATTGTTTAATTTCCTCAAAAGTTACTCCACTTCCAATTTCAATTTTATTGTCAACTTTCCTAATAAAATTTAGATTTTTATCTTTTATAAAATCAGCTTCTACTTCTAAAAGCTCATCTGCTTTTTGAACAAATAAATCCGATCCGCCTGCAATAAATATTTTAGAAATATTTTTACCATTTTCCGGGTTTGGATTTAGGTTTTTCACTTTGTTTTTGACATCTTTGAAATAATCCGGAATTATATTTTTCTGAATTAAATATTCTATAATATCCTTATGATCATTGGACTTTAGCTCGTTGATAATTTTTTGCAATGCTCTTTCAATTGAATGATAACCGGTACATCTGCAAATATTTCCTGCTATTGCATTTACTGCTTTTTCTATTTCATATTTTTCATTGTTCAATAAGTAGCATGTAATTGAAATTAGGAACCCGGGTGTGCAAAATCCGCACTGAGAAGCATTTTCTTCTAAAAATATTTTCTGATGTAAAAGTAAATCTGGTTTATTAATTCCCTCAATGGTTACAATATGTTTACTCTGGCAATTTCCAATTGGATAGATGCAAGAAGTAATTGTTTTGTAAATTATTTTATCACCTTCTAAAGAGCCCATTAAAACAGTGCATGCGCCGCAATCTCCTTCTTTGCATACTTCCTTCGTTCCGGTTAAATGTTTTTCTTTTCTGATAAAATCAAGGAGAGGTAATGAAGGATTAACTTCTGTGTTGATGACAGAATTATTTAGGACAAAACTTATTTTTTTATTTTTCATAGTATAAGAGCGATATTGAGGTCTCAATTTAACTATTTACTCAGATAAAAGAAATGTGAAGCAGCTATAAATATTGAGCAAAACAATTTAGTTATATAATGATTTTAATGGAATTAAGATGAATCTTGAATAGTTGTTAAGTCATAATTATTTATCCTTATCAAAATATTTTATTATAAAGACTGCAACAAAAGTTTCTAAAAGACTTAATGGAACTGCAAAATACAGAATCCTTTCAGGTAATACTCCCATGTTCCCTATCACCAACCACATCAATACAAAACCAACAAACCAAGAAAGGAATACTGTTTGAAGAAAAGAAAACTTTTTGAAAATAGTAAAAATTGCAACCGCAAACAGTAATGACCATATCCCCCAAACAGCACCATTAATTGGTTCCGAGGGGAAGATAATTCCTAGCCTTTCATAATGATCTATCCAGTAGTGTTTTAAAATATATTCATTCCTTAAAAATTCAGAAATGCTTATCCATACAGCTGATAATACGATTTGCAAAATATTCTTTTTAATTGCTTCCATTATTTCTCTAATAATAAATTTGAAATTGCATAATCTTTAATTTGTCGAAAATAGTCAAGTAGCTAAATATGTTTACATTATTACTTATTTAGAGATCTTCAATCTCCCAAAGGGCAATCGACTTATCATTAAAAACGCCATCCTTTTCTGTGCAGTTTTCGTTTAGTAAGTATTTTGGATTTGGAAAATTAAAAGGAGGTTTTTCTAAATTTATTGGTCGCCATCCACCAGTTTGGATATCTTCATTTTTCTCTTCATTAGGGAATGTTGTAGTCATTAAATATTTAGCATCACTTTCTTTCACATTAGATATAGCCTTAATGATATCAGAAATAGAAAAATGAACCAGACAATCACGGCAAAAAATTAAATCCACTTTGTCAATTTTGTCTTCTATAATATTAAAACTTGTGAATCTGATGTTTTCTTTTTTATATCGTTTATTATTGTGATCAATAATATCTTTGACTATATCACCTCCCAAATAGGATAAGTTTGACAAATCAATTTGCTTAAACCAATTAAAATCGCCGCATGGAATATCAAATATCGATTTGATTTTAAAATCACAAAATAATTTTGGCATTTCTAAAATAATTTGTTTTGTCTGTGATATTGTAGAACCTGATCCAGAAATCGATTCTTTTTCTTGCCAAGTATTATTTACTTCAATCTCTCTAAAAATTTCTTCAATTGATTTTCCAATAAATCTGCTCCCATCAGAATATGAATACAGTTTTGATCGATCCACAAATATTTTCCTTAACTTTTTCTATTTTTTTTAGGCACCATTTTAATCCATAAAAAGTAACAATAAATCTCCCAATATTTTCTATGTAGTAAAATAAGTTTTGATTTCTATTATGGACCACTATTGAATTTTGGGGGCAGTAAATAAACGAGGAATTCTTTAAAACAAAGAAACCTTGTAAGTTGTTGTCTTACAAGGCTTTAAGAAGTGGAGCTAAACGGGTTCGAACCGTTGACCTCTTGACTGCCAGTCAAGCGCTCTCCCAACTGAGCTATAGCCCCAATTCAATTGTAAATTCTATATTGTATAGTTTACAATTACAGAAACAAAGTTATTTAAGAAATGAATGATTTGCAATTTTTAAAGTCCGCAAAATTTTATTTAGAGTTCGCTTTTAAATCATTTGCACTAATTTCATATTCCCATTTTAATTCGCCATCGGAATTAAATACGCTGCATTTTAATTTTCTATCTTTTCTTGTTCCGGTTATCTCAAATAAGCCATAGTTTCTTTCTTGAACTAAAGTATTTTCAACTCGATGAAGATTTATTGGATTTTTCCAAGTTGATGGTCCTGCAGTTAGAGGAGATAAAGTAAATTCATATAAGGGATAATTTCTATATCGCTCTACTTTAGTTAATTCCGATCTATGAATATCGCCGGATAAAAATATTACACCTTCAATCCCCTCTTTTTCAATTAGATCTAAAATTTTAATTCTTTCTTCCGGGTAAGTTGAATGATTTTCACCAATGGGAGTTGTATTTAGAAACTGTCCGCCGATGCAAATAAATTTAAATTCAGCATCGGTTGTTGCTAATCCATCAATTAGCCAAGTAATTTGTTCATCCCCTAAAATTTGTCTTTCACCGCTTTTTCTATTTTCAGGTGTTCTATAATATCTGTTATCTAAAAGAAAAAATGCAGCATCACCCCATTCAAAGTATGATGTAACTCCAGGCTTTCCATTTATACCATAGGTTGGATTTGCCCAAAATTTCTTAAACGCATCTAAAGTTATTTCTTTCATAGAATAACTTCTATTACTGTTATTCGGACCAAATTCATGATCGTCCCAAGTAGCATAATGATGAGTATTAGCAAGCAATGGCTGAAGTTCAGGCAAACTTCTTGTGTGAGTATATCTTTTCATAATTCCAGTTTTTGAATACCAATCCGCTTCTCTTAAATAAGTATTATCACCAAGCCAAATCATAAAATCTGCTTCACGGTTATAAATATCACTTAAAATATTATATTCGTCGCCATAAGGATTTCCTGGTCTATCATATTCCGATTCATTGATATATAAACAACTTCCAACTGCAAACTTAAATGCGGGAGGATCTTCTCTCCATTGCCATAATTTTTGTGTTTGGAATTCAAGCGGATAATCAAAGTTAAGTTCATTGTCATTTATAAAAACTTTATACTCATAAGCTTTACCGGGTTCTAAATTTTCGGCTGTTAATACAACTGTATAAAAATCATCTTTATTTGATTTTATTTCTTCAGAATAAATTAAATCAGCATTACTTCCTTTTTCTTTATAAGCAATCTTGACTAAAGCTTCTCTATTTGTTTGAAGCCATAGCGATACTTCTCTCATTTGAGATTGACCAACCATTGGTCCTGACTGCAAAATATCTTGCTGTGCATTTATGGGAATCAAACAAATTAGAAAAATGTATAAGACCAACTTTTTCATATTTTCTCCATTGGATTGAATTGTATATTGAAGTAACTTAATTTAGTAATTAAATAAATAAAAAATTATTGATAATATGAAAAATTATAGTTTTGTAAATCTTATTCTTGCAGTTATTGCAATTTCGGTTATAGTTCTTTCCTGCGATGATACTAATCCTGCCGACATCAATATTCCGACTGAAAATATCAGTTTTAATAATCATGTGCAGCCTTTGCTAAATCTAAAATGTAACTATTCAGGATGTCACGATGATGGTTCAAGAGCAGGTGGAATTAGTTTAACTACTTGGACAAATGTAACAAATGACCCAACTTTAGTTTTTCCTTTCGAACCAGAAAGCAGCAGAATAATCTGGTCGATTCAAAATAGACCGGGAGCACAATTAATGCCGCCACTAGGTTATCAGCCTTTATTTAGTAATGAAATTGATGGAATTTATAAATGGATTGATGAAGGTGCAAAAAATAACTAACACAAAATCCGGCATTTATATTCTTGAAATTTTTGCAAAAACCGAATTTCGATTAGCAATCAAAAAGTTTGAAAATAATAACTTAAAAACCGGTTACTACTATTATGCAGGAAGCGCACAAAAAAATTATAATTCAAGATTAGAAAGACATTTAAGAAAAGCTAAAACAATACATTGGCACATTGATCATCTTACAACTAATGAAAATCTAAAGATTCAAAAAATTTATTTGATCGAAAATGGCAGTAAAAACATAGAATGCTCAACAGTTCATAAAATGGAAAATTTATTAAATGTTGAGCATCCACTAAATGGTTTTGGAAATTCAGATTGTAAAATTTGCAATTCTCATTTGCTTTATTCTAAAAAGAAAATTAATCAAAGCCATTTCATATCTTTGTACCAAGATATAGTTCTATTCAAGCCATCTTCTAAAGATATTTTCTGAGAGTAACCGAAATCATTTTTTGCCTTTGAAACATCACAAGTCCAATAAGTCTGAACAAAATCTCTTGCTTTTTCTATATTGATTGTAGCAGGTTTTGAAGAGAACATAGCAAAAAATTGAGCAACGGCTGCAACACTAAAAACAATAAAATGCGGTAACCTTAGTGTCAATGCTCCTTTCCCAAATACTTTTTTAAGTTCAGAACCAACTTGCGGCCAAGTGTAAAAAACTTCTGAGGAAATAAAATAAACTTGCCCAATTGCTTTTTCAGATTGCGAAGCTTCGTAAACACCTCTCACCAAATCAGTCACATGTATTAGACTGACTTCTTTGTTGTCAAAACCAATTACGGTCATTAAACCTTGCTTGTAAGTTTTAAAAACCAAATAAATTTCAGTATCTCTTTCACCATAAACAGCAGGAGCTCTGGTAATTGTGATAGGAAATTTATCCATATAAGAAATTGCTAATTCTTCTTGAGCTCTTTTACTTCGTCCATATGTAGTAATAGGATGAGGAACAGTTTCTTCATTGGCAACAACGCCATCGTAAGATGGACCGCAAGCAGTTTGACTGCTCATTATTATTACTCTTTTAATCTTTGTATTACCAGATTTTTCGAGCGCCTCTAAAAGATTATTTGTTGTTTCAACATTTCCTTTAAAATAGCCATCTTCTGTTTTTGATTTTACAACTCCTGCTATATGATATAAATAATCAGCATCTTTAAGTATTTCTTCTAATTTAATCTTATCGAATAGTCCAAAATCAAAAATTTTTACATCCTTGTTTGCAAGCCACTTTAAGCTGCTTGATTTTCTAATGATACATCTAACTTCATGTCCTTCGGAAATTAATAGGTCAACTAAATGACTTCCTACAAAACCTGAACCACCAGTAATAACTGAAACTTTCTTTTTTTCCATAGTCTTTTATATTAAATTAGCTAAATTGATTTTTCAATCTTGTTGTTATAAATTTCGAGATTATTATTTTATTTCGAAAAATACTAAAAAGTTTTCTTGAAATATAATTTTTATGGGAGGAAGGACTTGGATCTTTTTAAAAAGTGTTATGAGTTCACAAGGGCTGATGAAATCAAAGCGTTAGGAGTTTATCCTTATTTCAGACCTATTGAAGAAAATGAAGGGCCTGTTGTTTTTATTGAAGGACGTAAAATGGTTATGGCGGGATCAAATAATTATCTCGGTTTAACTGCTCATCCAAAAGTTAAAGAAGCTGCGATTAAAGCTATTGAAAAGTATGGCACAGGTTGTTCCGGTTCTCGCTATTTAACCGGTACTTTAGATTTACATATTGAGCTTGAAGAAAGATTAGCCAAGTTCTTTAATAAAGAAGCTGTATTATTATTCTCAACCGGATACCAATCAGCTCAAGGTATCATTCCAACTTTAGTTCAGCGCGGTGAATATGTAATTTCGGATAAAGATAATCATGCATGTATAGTTGCTGCAAATCTTATGGCTAGAGGAGCAACTGCTGAATTATTACGATATAAGCACAATGACATGAATGATTTAGAAAGAGTATTAAATAAAATTCCAAAAGAAACACCAAAGCTTTTAGTTTCTGATGGTGTATTTAGTACCGGTGGAGAAATTGTTGATTTGCCAAGAATGGTTGAATTAGCAAAAGAATACAATTGCCGCTTACTAATTGATGATGCGCATAGTACCGGCGTTATTGGCGTTGGGGGAAGAGGCACTGCAAGTGAATTTGGTTTAGAAGATGATGTAGATTTAACAATGGGGACTTTCAGTAAAACTTTCGCGTCATTAGGAGGATTTGTTTCCGGTAAAGCTAAAGTTATTGATTACTTGAAACATCATGCACCGGCATTAATTTTTAGTGCTTCCCCTACTCCTGCTTCTGTTGCCTCTGCGCTTGCGGCTTTAGATATTTTAGAAGCTGAACCAGAAAGAGTAAAACAGTTGGTTGATAATGCAAATTACGTAAGAACCAATCTTAAAAATATTGGATTCAATGTGCTTGAAGGAAGAACCGGAATTGTTCCTGTTATTGTAGGAAATGATGAAATTGCTTTTGCAATGTGGAGAAAATTATTTGATTCTGGCGTATTTGTTAATGTGTTTATTTCTCCCGGTGTTCCGCAAGGAAGACAGATGATGCGCACAAGTTATATGTCAACTCATGAAAAAGAGCATTTAGATTATATAATTGATACATTCAAGAAAGTTGGTACTGAAGTAGGTTTAATCTAATTAGATAACCAAAATCTTTTGATAAATTGAAGCTGATTCATTCTTTAATTCTAAATAAAATTAATAGATTTGAATCAGCTTTTTTTATTTAACAGGGAATTTACAATGAGTGATATAAAAGTTAGGAAAGTTGAAAATAACGAAATAGAAAAATTTATAAAATTTGCTTGGAAGATTTACGAAGGTGATCCGCATTGGGTTCCGCCACTAATAATGGAGAAAAAACAAATCCTAAATAAATCAAAAAATCCATTCTTTAAAGAAGCGGAAATGGAATTGTTTTTTGCTACAAGAAACAATGAAATAGTTGGACGAATTGCCGCTATTAAAAATGACACTCATAATAAAATTCATAATGATAATATTGGTTTTTTTGGTTTTTATGAATCAATAAATGACCAAGAAGTTGCTAATGCCCTTTTGAGTACTGCTGAAAAATGGATTAAAGAAAAAGGACTTGAAGCAATGCGCGGTCCGGCAAACCCTAGCAGTAATGAAGAATGGGGTCTTTTAATTGAAGGATTTGATGATTCCCCAAGAATGATGATGACCTACAATCCTAAATATTACATTGATCTATTTGATAATTATGGTCTGAAAAAAGTTAAAGATTTGAATGCATGGAAAATCAGTAATCACAAAATGATTAAGCAGGAAAAAATTAAACGTGTTGCCGATATAGCGATGCGAAGAAGCAAAATGACTTTAAGACCTCTCAATATGAAAAAATTTAAAGAGGAATTAGAACGTGTAAAATATGTTTACAACAAAGCTTGGGCACCTAATTGGGGATTTATTCCTATGACCGACGAGGAGATTGATCTCCTAGCAAAAAATTTAAAACCTCTTGTTGATCCTGACTTTGTTTTGTTTGGTGAAGTTGATGGAGAGACTGTTGGTTTCTCTTTAACGATGCCTGACTACAACGTGATTTTTAAAGAAATGAATGGAAATTTATTCCCTTTTAATTTCTTAAAACTTTTAAAACCAAGGAAAAGTATTTATAAGAAAATTAAATTTGCTAGAATTATTACACTTGGACTTATACCTGAATATCAAAAGAAAGGTTTGGATGCCGCATTTTATTATAATATTCTGGAAACAGCCGCTTCAAAGGGAATTTATTATGGAGAAGCCAGCTGGATTCTTGAAGACAACGAAATGATGAACAGAGGCGCACAAACAATGGCAGGAGAGGTTTATAAAGTTTACAGAGTTTATGAAAAAACTGTAAATAGCATATGAAAATATTATTGATACTTTTGTTTGCAACCTGTACACTTTATGCTCAATATCATAAAGAATTTAGAGACTTAATTGAAACTACTTATTTAAGAACTTTTGACAGCACAGTCGTTCTTAAATATTTAAATTCTTCAGATTTTGATTCATCAAAAGCTGCTTTGCTTTCAATATCAAATTCCGGCAATAAAAATTTTATTGATAAAATAATTAATTCAAATCCAGGTAGTTTATTAATTGAGAAATCATTTGCACTTGGAAAACTTGGTGCAGATTCTTTATCTGAAAATTTTTTATTAGCGCATCTAAATGAGATTCCAACTGATTTTGATTCCCAAAGAATATTTTTTGAAGCTTTAGGAAATATTATTTCTACAGAAAAGATAAATGATTTTCTAAAATCAAATTTTCAATCTCATGGTTTCCCTTTTACAATTGTTAATGCAGTCAATAGAAAACTAGAACTCAATAAAGATTCTGTAAACAATTACCTTCTTTCAAATTTAGAATCTTCAGAAAACGAATTAATATTTGCTTCACTTTTTGCTCTTTACAGAATTTACCCTCCTAAAGAAAGTAGCAACTATTTTATTGATTTATTAGACAAAGAATTTTCTTCAAGAGAAATTGAAATAAAAACTTATGCACTTGGATGTTTAAGAAGATTAAAAATATTTCCTATTGATAAAACAAAATTTAGTGAATTGCTTAAAAACTCTGATTGGAAAGTTAGAACTGAACTAGCAAGATCGGCTGTATTTTCTGGCAGATTTACTGATTTAGCAAATAAATATTTTTCACTTTTTAATGATGAAAATCCAAATGTTTCTAGGCAGGCTGCTATTTCTTTGCGAGAAATTAAGCCTGGCAGCTTAAAGAAATCAAAGCTTGATTCAATTCTAAATAATAACTTTACTACAAATACTCTTGGTGAATTATTAATCTCTTATTCAACTTTATTTCCTGAAGAGAGTGAAAGATTAATTGAAGAGTTTCATCCTAGAATTTCTAGAAAAGTAATATTTGAAATTTTAGATAATATTAAAGACGCAGAAACACGTTTTGATTTATTGAGTAATGAATTAGCTTCAAGCTCGGCATATGATAGAATTTTTCTTTCAAACAGTTTATTGAAATTGCAGGATGAATATAGGCGTGATAAAGATTATTTAAAAATCATAATTTCTTTGTTGAGGGAAAATAATGCACCGGTAATATCCATTATAGCTGATGGATTATCGGATGATTTCATTCAAATGAATTCTTCAATTATTCAAGAAGTTATTCTAGATCACCTCTTCACAAAAGTAAATAATCCGAACTTTTTAGAATCTATCCAGTCGCTTTACAGACTTTCCGGAAAAGTGGGAACTCAATTTCAGATTCAAACGCAAGAAATTATTAGTAATTCAAAAGCTTCATCAATTAAGCAAATAGTTTTAGATCAAGTTGAAAAAGAAAATGATAAAATGTTTGCTGAAATTTTTAATGAATCATTTAAATATTCGGAAGCTGAAATTATTACTAATAAAGGACAATTTACATTTGAATTTTATTCTGATGCTGCTCCAATTTCTGTTGGAAATTTCTGTTACTTAGCAAACCAAAATTATTTTGACGGAGTTAAATTTCATAGAGTTGTACCAAATTTTGTAATTCAAACCGGCGATTCAACTTCTACCGGCTGGGGTGGTCCCGGTTATGATATTATTTCAGAATTTTCTTGGTATCCTTTTGATATTGGCGCTGTTGGAATGGCAAGCGCAGGCAAGGATACAGAAGGTTCTCAATGGTTTGTTATGCATAATTTTTATCCACATTTAGATGGAAATTATTCTGTGTTCGGTAAAATTACTGATGGTCAAGATATTGTTGATATGATTGATCAAGAAGATGTTGTTTTGGATGTAAATCTTATTGAGTAATAAAAAAAAGCCCAATTTACATTTATCAATTGGGCTTTGAAATAAAATTATAATTTATAAATCAAGTGCTTCATCGTATTTAGAAATATGTGCCGGATCAATTTTCTTTAACTTTTCAAAAATTTCTTTGTTTGGAAAGTCCTTCAAATAATCGACCATCTCCCCACTCTTTGCATCAAAAAATATTTTTAACAAAACATTTCTTCTTTCAATTTTATCTCTTTTTTCGAATAAATTATTTATTAATCTCACCATTCTATTTTGTGCTTCAGCTTTATTTGTTGATAAAAGATCCAAACCATTAAAATGATATTCAAAAAAATCTTGTCTGAATTGTTGAAAATTTGCATTTGTAAAACTTTCAATAAAACCTCTTTTATTATAAGATTCGCTTGAAAGCTGCCACCCGTCTGAATATCTGCTGCTTCCACCTAAAACAGAAATTTCAAATGCCTTTTGAAAATACTGAGTTCCGCCAAGTGGTTCAAAAGAATCCATATCATATGCAATAATTACATAAGCGTAAAAATCTAAAAAACTTGTAAGAGGATCAAAATCAGTTTGATTAAAATACAATGCCTGACCTTGTTCATACTTAAATTGCCATTTTTGATCTTGAACTCTCAGCATTAGAGAGCTATTCTGACTTTTATAAATTGGTCTTTGGCTTGTGATAACAACTTGCGCAGTATAAGCTAAATCATCCGAAGCTGCCATAAAGAAAATATTGAATGAACATTTTATCGGCTCACCTTCCCAGACTAAATCTGTAAAACTTGTGTTGTTTAAATAATCTTCCACTTCTCTTGAAAAGTTTGCAAGCCTTTCTTTTCCGGAAGTTTCAAGCTGCTCAAAGTTCACAGACACAGTTGCTTCAAGTTCTTTTGAGCTAATAGATATACACATTGATAAAAAAATCAAAAAGATTAAAGTGGGTTTTAGCATAAAACTTCCTTTGATTTTATTCGAAATAAATATTGATTAATATTTTATATTTTATTAAAATTAATTATGTCAATAGCAAAACATATCATTTTTGGATTTCTCTTATTCACATTTAATATACTTTCCCAAATCAATCCGGGTTCCCGCCAAATTGCAATGGCAAATTCGGATGTTGCACAGAGTAATGATGTATTTTCAATTTTCAATAACCCAGCCGGATTTGCACAAATTAAATGGACTGAAATTGGAATATACTATTCTCCTTCCCCATTTGGAATAAAAGAACTTGCTAATGGTTACGCTGCTATTAATCATCCTTTTTCTTTTGGCAATTTGGCAGTCGGTTTTTCTTTTTATGGTTTTGAACTTTATAAAGAAAACAAACTTAATCTTTCTTATGCAAACAATTATAAACAATTCTACTTTGGAATTTCTGTTATTTATAATTCAATTGAAATAGAAAATTACGGAAGTGATAATTCTTTCTCAATTAATATGGGCGGTTTAACTTATATAAATAATTCTCTAAGATTTGGTTTTGCAATTCACAACATTAACCAAGCTACCTTTGGTGAAGAGGACGGGCAAATACCAACAATTTTTTCTCTTGGAACAAGTTACGACGTTTTAGAAAATTTAACATTAAACACCGCTGTTGAAAAGGAATTAGAATATGATTTTTCTTTTAAAGCCGGAATTGAATATTCATTGATAAAATATCTTTCCTTGCGTGTTGGATTTAATAATTATCCTTCCACATACACTGCCGGACTTGGAATTAATTTTCTTTTCTTCAATCTTGATTATGCATTTTTTACGCATGAATACTTGGGATTGACGCATCAAGCAGGACTAATAATTCATTTTGGAGATGAAACTCCTCGCAGTCAAAAAATAAAATCATTCTTAAAATGATTAAAAAATTTCTAATTTTATTGATTTTTATTCCATTTAAACTCAATGCCCAAGTTGATTCCCTTTCAAATTATTTCGATGAAATTCAGATTTATTTAGAAACTGCATCAGTTTTTCAAGAAGAGGAAGAAACTAACATTTATGAAATAATTGAAGAGATCTTACGAAATCCAATTCAGATAAATGAAGCAAATGTTAATGAACTACTTGCAATTCCCTTTTTAGATTTTGCTTCTGCTGATATTATCGTAAAATATCGTGATGCAAACAAAAAATTCTTTTCACTAAATGAACTTTACATGATTGATAATTTATCAATAAATTTAGCAAATCTTCTAAAACCATTATTAACGTTAGAAAAAACAAGTAGTCTAGTCTTGGAAGAAACTCCTTTTCTAAATTTTATAAAAAGCAGAAATCGAATTTTACAAGACATTCAAACACGTAAAGGATTTGACGAGAACAATTATTTAGGGAATAAATTTAAGATTTACAACAGATTGCAGGCAAATGCTGATAAATATTTTATTAATCTGACTGTTGAAAAAGATGCCGGAGAAAAATCTTTTTCTGATTTTTATTCTGCCTCGTTCAGTATTTCAGATTTTTCAATTTTCAATAAAATTGTTTTAGGAGATTATAATTTTGCATTTGGACAAGGACTTGCAATCTTCAAACCTTTTGGGGCGAAGAAAAGCAGCTACTCAACTCTTTCAGTAATAAAAAATCAAAAGAATATTTCTGAATATACAAGCACAGATGAGAATAAATTTTTTAGAGGAATTGCACTTTCGGCAACAGTCTCAAATTTATCGGCTAATTTTTTCTTTTCGCAAAATACTCTCAGTACAAATTTTGATGATTTTGGAAATATTACGTCCTTAAAGCTTGATGGTATTTATCGCACTGATTTAGATTTGCAGAAAAAGAGCTCTACAAATCTGCAGTCATTTGGTAGTTCAATAAGTTACAATCAAGAAAATTTTAATATCGGACTGCTCTATTCAAATTTTAATTTCAGTAGAAATTTTTCAGAAGATTATTCAGAATTCATAAAAAATGAAAATCAGTTTAATTTTATTGCTCTGGACTATTCAGCAAATTTCAAAAATATTTTTACTTCAGGAGAATTTAGTTATAACGGATTAAGTGTTGCTTCAATCAACAATTTATTTATAAATATCAGCAGAAGATTTCGCTTTATAACTTCATTCAGAAATTATCCGTCAAATTATTTTAATTTTTTCTCAAATGGATTTGGAGAAAGATCAAATACTCAAAATGAAGTTGGCTTTTATTCCGGATTTCAACTATTTACAGATTACGGCACATTCGATATTTATTTTGATCAATTTAAATTCCCAAATAAAAATCAAAATAAATTTTCGTTTACCGGAAACGAGCTAAGCATTTTTTATCAGAAAAAAATCATTAAAAATTTTGATATAAATTTTAGATTCCTAGTTGAAAAAAAGGACGATGAAATTGTTGTTGATGAAAATCTATTAATTGGCAGAACTACCAAGCAAAGATTCCGGACTGATTTTTTATATTCAATTCAAAAAAACATCTCACTAAAAACTCGATTTGAAATTAACCTTTTTGAAGAAGTTGAATCAAAGCTTAGCGAATTCGGATATTTAGCATATCAAGACATCAAAATAAATATAAATTCTAACTTCAAATTTTTTGGAAGATTTATTGTCTTTAAAACAGATAGTTACAATACAAGAATTTACGAATTTGAAAATGACTTTTTAGGTGTAATGAGCAATCGAGCCCTTTATGGCGATGGTTTTAGATGGTATTTACTAATCAAATACAAACTTATCAATCAACTTGTAATAAGTGCGAAATATTCTACAACTTTAAGAAGTGATGTAGAATCTCTAGGTTCAGGCAATCAAGAAATTTTGGGAAATGTTGAAAGCCAAATCTCGCTTCAAATTGAACTTCAATTTTAAAATCGACTCAAATCGTACTTTGCAATTCCGCTTTTTCTTGTTAGTTAATTCTAATGTCTCTAATTTTGATACCAATATTTTTCACATAAAAACACAAGGATATCTGTAATGAGAACAATAGTTGCCTTACCCGGAGACGGAATTGGAAAAGTAGTTTTAGACGAAACAATTAAAGTACTTAATGCTGCTGGTTTTGAAGCAAATTATGTACACGGAGACATTGGCTGGGAATTTTGGTGCAAAGAAGGAAATGCGCTTCCTGAAAGAACAATTAAACTTTTAGAAGAACATAAAATTGCACTTTTTGGAGCAATTACAAGTAAGCCAAAAGATGATGCAGTAAAAGAACTTGCTCCGGAATTGCAAGATAAAGGTTATGTATATTTTAGTCCGATTGTTGGTTTACGTCAGCATTTTAATTTGGACATTTGCGTTCGCCCGTGCAAAGCTTTTAAAGGAAATCCTCTTAATTTTATTAGAAAAGATGGCAAAGGGGGATTTGAAGAACCAGAAGTTGACGCTGTAGTTTTCAGACAAAATACTGAAGGAATGTATGGCGGAGTTGAATGGACAAATCCTCCAAAGCAAGTTAGAGATGCTTTAGAAACACATCCAAAGATGAAAGGTTTTGCAAATGTACCTAGCGAAGAAATGGCAATCTCTACAAGAATTGTAACGAAAAAAGCAACACAAAGAATTATTAGAGCAGCTTTTGAATATGCGAAAAAGTTTGGTTACAAAAATGTAACTGTTTGCGAAAAACCAAATGTGCTAAGAGAAACCTCCGGAATGTATTTAAAAACTGCAAAAGAAATTGCAAAAGAATTTCCGGGAATTGATTTATGGGATACAAATATTGATGCGCAAATGATGTGGCTGACAAAAAATCCGGAAAACTATGGTGTATTGGTTTCTGAAAACATGTTTGGTGATATTATTAGTGATGGATTTGCCGGATTAGTTGGCGGATTAGGTTTTGCTTGCAGTGCAAACATTGGTGATGAAGTTGCAGTTTTTGAACCAACGCACGGCTCGGCTCCTAAATATGCTGAATTGAATCCTTCAATTGTAAATCCAATTGCAATGATTTTGAGCGCTTGCATGATGTTAGATCATATCGGGGAAAATGAAAAAGCAACGAAAATAAGAAATGCAGTTGCTTCAGTTGTTGAAGAAGGAAAAGTTAAATCATACGATATGATGAAACTTAGAGGAAGTACAAAGTCAATAGAGCAAGGTGCAGCAACTACTCAACAAATGGCTGAAGCAGTGATTGCAAAATTGTAGGAATGTGAAAAGTAAAACGTGAAACGTCAAATTTAAAACGTAAAATGTAAAATGTTAGAAATCAAACAAAATTGGAATACTGATGAGAGAAAAAATTCAAAAAATTTGGCCGGAGATTGAATGGATTAAAGATCCGGAAATAAAAGAAAAAACTTATAAGTGCTGGGAATATGCAATTGAAAATAGTCCGCTTCAACCGGAAGATTTAGAGACAATTCCCTTTTCCCTATTGATAAATAATTGTGATATTACTTTTATGAATCACAAAAGAACTGCTGTTCATTTATCGGTTGAAATTGCAAAAATTATGGAAAAGAATTTTGATAAAGATGTAAAAATTAATTGGGATTTTCTGATTTCAGGTGCAATCCTAATTGATGTAGGTAAACTTTTAGAATATGAAATAATTGACGGGAAACTTTCCACTAGCAAAGACGGGAAATTATTACGTCATCCTTTCAGCGGTGTTTCTGTTGCGGATAGATTTGGACTCCCGACTGAGATTCAGCATATAATTGCTTATCATTCAAAAGAAGGCGATTTGGGAAAACGTACAATTGAGTCAATAATTGTTCATCATGCTGATTTTGTTAGCTTTGAACCGTTTCAAGATTCAAAAACATTAAAGATTTAGAAATCCAATAAAGTTTTGAGTCTTAATTTTATAAATAATAAAATCATATTTTCATTTAATGATTTTATGAATCAACATTTCAACACGGAGTTAAAATGTCGCAAAATTTAATTGAAAAGATTGTTCAGAAATTTGCTGTTGGACTTGAAGAAAATCAACTAGTTCAAAGCGGTGATTATGTTTCGATAAAACCGGCTCATGTTATGACTCACGATAATACCGGAGCTGTAATTCCAAAGTTCAAAGGAATTGGAGCTACAAAATTTGCAAATCCAAGACAAGTTGTTCATACGTTAGATCATAATATTCAAGATACAACAGAAAAGAATTTAGAGAAGTACAGAAAAATTGAAGAGTTCTCAAAATCAATGGGATGCGATTTTTATCCGGCAGGACGTGGAATCGGTCACCAAATTATGTGCGAAGAAGGATATGCATTTCCAGGAACGATGGTTGTTGCTTCCGATAGTCACTCAAATATGTATGGTGGACTTGGTTGTTTAGGAACTCCAATTGTAAGAACTGATGCTGCTGCAATTTGGGCAACAGGCAGAACTTGGTGGCAAATTCCTCCCGTTGCAAAAGTTGAGCTGAAAGGGAAACTTCAAAAAGGAGTTGTGGGTAAAGATGTAATTATTGCTCTTTGCGGATTTTTCAATAATGATGAAGTTTTGAATCACGTAATTGAATTTTCCGGTGAAGCAATTTCTGATTTGAACATAGATCAAAGATTAACAATTGCAAATATGACTACGGAATGGGGTGCATTAGCCGGAGTTTTTCCAATTGATGGAACAACAATTAATTGGTTAAAAGACCGTGCCGATTATATCAAAAACAGAGGATTGGCTGGAGTTCCTTCTGATGCTGATGGAAATGGCATGCATCCAAGATTAAATGATGAAAAAATAGAAAACTTGAATCGTGAAATTTCCTCTTTAGTCTCCGATCCGAATTCATTTTATGCGAAAGAACTAGTTATTGATTTAAGCACAATTGAGCCAATGGTTGCTGGACCCAATACTGTAAAGGTGATGAAACCAGTTTCTGAATTAAAAAATGAAAAAGTTAAAATTCATAAAGCTTATTTGGTATCATGCGTAAACAGTAGAGTTGATGATATTTCTGAAGCGGCAGCAATGATTAAAGGGAAAACAGTTGCCGAAGGAGTTGAGTTTTATATTGCCGCTGCTTCAAGTGAAGTTCAAAAAGAAAGCGAAAAACGGGGCGATTGGCAAACGCTTATTGAAGCCGGCGCTAAACCACTTCCTCCAGGTTGCGGACCATGTATTGGATTAGGAACAGGCCTTTTAGAAGATGGTGAAGTTGGAATTTCTGCTACTAACAGAAACTTCAAAGGGCGCATGGGTTCTAGAAATGCACTGGCTTATCTCGCCTCCCCCGCTGTAGTTGCTGCTTCAGCAGTTTCTGGTTTTATTGATTTTGATTTTACCTCTTCTGATAATAAAATATTGGCAGAAGTTTCAAAGATCAATAAAAAAGAGAAATCTAAAACTACAGTTAAGATTTTAGAAGGATTTCCGGAATCAATAAATGGTGATATTGTTTTTTGTCATCAAGATAATTTGAATACCGACGGTATTTACCCCGGTAAATACACTTACGTGGATGATTTTAAACCCGAAGATCAAGCAAAAGTTGTAATGGAAAATTATGATGCCGATTTTTCAAAAAAAGTTAAGGAAGGTGATATTTTAGTCGGGGCTTATAATTTTGGAACAGGAAGTTCGAGAGAACAAGCTGCAACCGCCTTAAAACACAGAGGAATTCAAGCTGTTGTTGTTGGTTCTGCAAGCCAGACTTATATGAGAAATGCTCTCAACAATGGATTTCTTGTTATTGAATCACCAGAATTTGTTAATTATCTGAAAGAAAAATTAGGGACAGAAAAGCTTACAAATTATACTCTGCAAAATGCTGTTGTTAATTTTAGAAATTCAGTTATTATTTTTGATGAAAAAGAATTTAGCATCTCACCAATTGGAGCTGCTGCGCAAGAATTAATTGTTGTGGGCGGACTTGAAAATTGGATTATCAAAAATTTAGAATCTTAAAATTATTTTAAATTCTTTATTAAAAAGAGATCCTTTTTAATTGGATCTCTTTTTCTTTTTTAAAAAGTATTCCATATAAAAAAATGAGTTCTGAAATACTTTTATTGGATTAATTTGATAATTGAATTTCTCAAAAAAAATTGATACCATTTAGGTAGACAATAAATCTCAATAACAACTTTGCTCTTTAATTATTTGAGAAATAAAATGATTACATCAAAAATCGAAGAAATAACAAAGGATTTAATTCATGTTGATTTTAGAGTAAACCTTTATAAGCTTGAAAAAAATTGTTTTTCTGTAACTGATTTTTTAACAATTCCCGGTGATTCTAATTCTGAAATTGAAGTAGTAGTATTCGAAAAAGATAATAAGAAACTTTTAGAGATAACCGCAATTGTAGAAACTCAATCAGAAGGCACACTGCACTATACAAATTATTATATTAACAAGGCTTTCGAAAAGAGTATAAAGAAATACAAACTCTAAAGAAGGTTTATTAAATATCAAGTTTCATCGTAAAATCTAAAATTAACTCTAAATCTTTTTGAGCTGATTTTAAGCTCACATCATTTAGCTGATTACTTATTAAAGCAGAGAATTAGTCTATTCTTTTTTTAGCATGGAAAATAATTTTTCCATTTTCTAATCTTTAAAATGTTATTTAATTGCTTATTAACTTGAATCTAATAAGATATCTTTATACTTTATATCTGTTTATTTTCACTACTGGGGCTAATATGGGAAGTAATGGAAAAGAAAAGATAAAAGAAAAGGAATTATCAAAATCCATTCAAAGCAAAGAGCAAAAAGTTCATAGTGGACTTAAAGCTTGTTCAAATTGCGGTCATAAAAACGAAGCCGAAGCAAAATTTTGTGAAGAATGCGGAACTGCATTCGGTAGTCATGTTTGTCCAAATTGCAAAGAGAATGTCGATCCAGGACAAGATATTTGCGAATTGTGCGGTGCATGGATTCTTACAGATAAATGTAAATTCTGTTATTCCCCTATTTCAAAAGAAGATAAATTTTGCGGTGAATGCGGAAATCCTTCTGCCGGAATTATCTGTGCAAATTGTAATACTCTAAACTTTTTTGATTTTTGCACAAACTGTCATCAACCGTTAACTGAGGAAGCTTTAGCAGAAATTGAAAAGAGTAAAACCGATCCGGAGCTAATCCAAATACGATCATTTATTAGCGAACTAGAAGAAATTGAATTAGAACTTGAACAAGAATCAAAAGTTAGTCAAGCCGATCTCATGAAACAAAAACTTGAAGATGCGATTGCAAAAGAAGAAGATCAACTAAGACAAAAATTTAACGAAGTAAGAAAATTGAAAGATGAATTAAAAGATTTACTTCCTCCTTCTGAGACGAGTAGCAAAGAACAGATCCCTTCTAAAAAACCGAAAGCCAAAATAAATCAATTCAATAAATTGAAAGAAAATATTAAGCAAAGAGAATCTCAAAGAAATTTATTATTAAAGAAGATTCAAGAAAAACTTAGTGAGATGCAAAATAAAACATTTGAAAATCCTCAAGCGGCAAGAAGATTTTTTAATGCTAACCGTCCACCCGGAAATTATGTGTGGAATTGTAACTTCAATGATTCAATTCATCCAGATCCAAATAATTGTGGTAGCCCAGATCAAGGTGGCAAATGGATTGTTGAATATGGTGATATTCAGTGGCGCACTCATCATGGTGAATGTTAATTAGCTAATTTGCAATACGATCTTTATGGGCTTTATAATTCTTGAAAATAAATTTTATATTTTTTATAAGATTTTCCAGGCTCTGCTTTTATCAAAAGTAATTAGCGCTAAATCATGCATAAGGATAATTCTTTGAATAGGAGAAAAACCATATGATCAGCGAAATAATAAAAAAAATTAAAGAGAATGATAGGATATTTATTGGGCAGCCATCGGATATTTTGGTAATTAATAAAATTTCTGAAAGAATGATAAAACTTGGTATTCCTAAATTAACAGAGGAACTAATTGAGTTTTACAAGGAAGTAAATGGATTATTATTTAACGGTATAGAAATTTTTTCATATTCAAACGAGAAAGTTGTAGAACCTCATTCTCTTCATACAATAAAAAATATTTATGAATATAACAGATCAATCAGTTTCGGGAAAGATTGGCAGTTTACACACAAATTTCTTTTTATTGGAAAATCAGATGAAGAACTTTATGCCCTTAATAATGTTGGATGCAAATTCTGCATTGTTGCCAGAGAAGATTATGCTATTTATCATATGCACTCTTCGTTTTCTGATTTACTTCATCGAGTTCTAAACGAACGAGGCGGCATTAAACAATCTGATTTTTCACAAAAGAAAAAATTGCTTCATGATAAATTGAAAAAAATTATACTGACTGAAATAATAAACGAGATTAATATTTTACAAAAACTTTCTTTGCCAATTGAAGAAATTCAGATAAATGAAAACTTATCGGGCTTTGTCTCATGCAAAGAAGATCATCCATTATCAAATGCAAAATTGAATGTTGAAATTATTGATAACATAATTTTATGGTCATTTAATGAAAGCGAGCCATATAAGTTATCGCTTAAAAAATATTTTAATGAAGTAGAAATTAAAATCATAAATAAAACAGAAAATAATTATTGAGGATTTTTAATGAACAATAATGAAGATGACAAAACAATTCACCCTTCGGGAAATCAAATTCCTTCAGATGATGATAAAACAATAAGGCCACAAAACAATATTATCAATGTAGAAAATGAAGATGATGATAAGACAATAAGGATACCTTCAAACGACAATGATGATAAGACAATCAGAGGTACTGACAATATTATTGGATCAGGTTCCGATCAAATTAAGAGAGATGAAGAATCTACAATTAGAGCGGATCATAATGTTATATCTTCAAAAGGAACAGCCGAAGATTTAGATTCTACACCAAGTTATATTCCACCAAAAAATTTCGATTTGATGGGAGTGATTTATAATCACATAAAAACAATATCGCAAAATACCGGCGAAGGACAAATTTACTTAGTAGAAAAAGATAATAAACAGTTTGTACTTAAGCATTACTTACCGAACATTCAACCGAAACTGACTCTAGTTAAAAAGTTACGAGAGAATCAAAACGGACGTGTAATTAAAATTTATGAATTTGGTTATAGCAATGACAATAGATTTTATGAGTTAATGGAATATTTAGAAGGCGGAACTCTTGATAAATACTTACCGATTAAAGATTCAGAGAAATTAAAGCTAATAGTAACGCACGTTGCAGAGGGATTGGAATTTTGTCATCAAAACGGAATTATTCATCGTGATATAAAACCTTCAAATATATTTGTAAGAAAAGAAAAAAGCGATGATTACATTCTTGGCGACTTTGGGATCTCTTCCCTTTTTGATACCGAAGCAAAAATGCAAATTACAACTCAAGCAAGATCAGATATTTACGCAGCGCCGGAAGTTTATATTTCACGAGACGGTAAAACTTTAATAACTCCAAAACTTGATTACTACTCTTTAGGACTTTCAATAATTTTTATTTGGCTTGGTAGAAATCCATTTAAAGGAATGAATGAAATGCGTCTGCCACAAATGAAAATTGATGGACAAATTAAAATTCCAGATGATATGCCAAAAGAAATTGTAACTCTTATTAAAGGTTTGCTTGTTGTAAAACCAGAAAAGCGCTGGGGCTTCGAAGAAATTATGAAATGGTCGCGCGGAGAAAAGGTTGAAGTTTATGAAGAAACAATCAAACTCCAATATGAGCCTTTTGTTTTTGATGCAGAAGAAAATCTTGTTGCAAAAACTCCGGCTGATTTAGCTCAATTGATGAAAGATGATCCACAAACTGCAAAGCGCTATTTATATGCCGGAAAGATCGACGAATGGCTCCGTAAAGCTAAAAACACCAAGCTGGAACTGGCTATTTTAGAAATCTATGAAAAACTTTATCCGAAAAATCAAGAAGCTGGTTTAACAGCTGCATTGTATACACTTGATAAACAAATGCCATACACTGATATTGACGGAAATGAATGCGACGAAATGAAAGAATTTGTAGATGCATTCTTCGATCATTTTGAACAATACGCTGAAAAATTATCTAACAAAAATGACAGCTTTTACATTTATCTTCAAAGTAAAGACAATGAATCCCTCGCAAAAAGATTTTATTCCTTTTTCAAAGAAGAAGATGATAAATCTACAGCTCTATTAAGAGTAATTTATGAACTTGATCCTTCTTCTCCATTTAGATTTTTGTACCATAAAGGGAATGATCTTTTTTATGTGCTAATAAATTCAAGTGAAGAATTATCAGAATATTTTAATAAATATCATCTTGATGCGCAGGAAGCAATTTATGGCGGCTTATTAAAATTATGGCTCGAAGCAAAAATTACAGATGATTCTTTATCGCCAGAAGATAAAGAAAATTATCAGACGTATTTAACTTGGGTTAATTATGTAATTGAAAATTATGATCATAACCAAAATGCCGGAAGAAAAATTTTGGTTTACGTTTTCAATTCTAAAATGGGTTATCTCTCTGAAGATAATAAAACTATACGATACACTTTAGATGATATGGCAGAAGAACTTTTTGATCATACCGGAACATATCAAAATCGTTTAACTTTTGAAGATGATTTTTTCTACTTATACTTAATTAGTCGCGGTTGGACTGAGGAAGAAGCATATATAAGATCTTGCTTTGAAATTGATAAATTGCAAAAAACCAAAATGGGACCTTATGATGAATATTTGGCAGCCCTAAAAGCTATGACTTATCTTGGAATTAAACTTACATTTTATTTAGAAGATCATACTTATAAAGAACCTAAAGATTTATTAACTGCAAGTTCTGCACATAAAAAACAAATTCAAGAAAGACTTAAAAATACTGATTCATATTTATTTCAATGGTTAAGTTTATTCTACCAAGAAAAACCGGAAGTTGATTCAGACAGCTCCGATTTTGCATACGAGAAAAAACTTCTTGAGCTGATGGAGTTTATTTATAAAGTTGATTCAAAGAATGAGATTGCAAAGAAATTTCATGATTCGCGGAAATCTATTCCTAAAAAAATAAATAAAGAAAAAGCTGCCGACAAAAGATTTCTGATGGGAAAATTTATTTCAATACTATTGCCCATTGCTACAGCAGTAATTTTATTTCTACTTGTATTCTTTAATCAAGATACAAAAATTGAATCAAGTTTTTGGAATGTGACACCACTTTATTTTATTTCATTTATTGGACTTTCTATTTTAGCCTACTTTTTAACAAGAGGATACGGTGATGGAATTTCGTTTATAAGCGGGATTGTACTAACACCGCTGGTTTCAGTGCTCAGTTCAGTTCTTGTTTTTTATGTTTTTATTTTGGCACTCAGTTTTTATCCTTTAGCTGTGGGTGGAATTTCGCTTTTGGTAATAATTTTTATTTTATGGAAAGTTTTCAAATTTAAATCCTACACAAACAAAGATGTTCGCAATCACCTTTTTGATATGAGTGATGAAGAAACTTTTGATTACGAACCTCTGGCTTATGCCTTTAGTAAAAAAGATGTTTTTAATTCAGCCAGATTAAAATTGCTAAACGAATATAATATGAGAAGACATGAATCGAAAAAGATGGTAATGAGTAACACTTTAATGCCTTCGATTATTTTCTTCAGCTTAATTATTCTTTTCTCGTATTCAAATAATAAAGTTTCAGCCTATTTAGATGAAGCGGGATTATCAGAGAAAAATATTGTCTCTCTCATAAATCTAGATAACAAAATTCCGGATTTGGAAGGAACATGGAAAGGAACATTAGGCAAATCTGATTTCACACTTTTAGTTGAAGATCAGACTGATTTGAATATTTCCGGTAAATTTCTTTTAGGAATTGAAGAACCAACTGAAATATTAATTACGGGAATTATTGATACAGCAAAAGGGAAAGTGGCTTTTAGTAATTCTGATGAAGAAACTTATGATGCCAGTTTTGCGGATGAAAACAAAACAATTGCCGGAATTTATTCACCCAAAAGAGGAAGAAAACAAGATTTTACTTTAGCTTTTGTTAGCTCATCAATTGAAGAAAAGAAAGAAGAAGTAGTTGAAGAAACTGCTGCTGAAAGCAATTCAACAATTAAAGAAAACAAAGATATAGTTGATTCAAAACCAATAACTAAACCTGATGGAATAGAACAAAATAAATCCATAGAAGAAGTTCCGGAAAGTAATAAAGAAATAAATTCCGGTACAGATAAAAATCCCAATGAGACAAATACTGAAACTAAACCAACAAAATTTTATGCTGCCCCTCTTTCAACGAGCGGAGTAGATTTTGAAGTTATGGATTGTTATACATTAGGAACAAATAGAGTAAGAATTGATTTTAGAGTAACAAATAATAACTCGAAAAATATGGAAATTATAATTCCTGCTAAAGGAGCAACATTTGTTGATAATAATAATAATCAATATACAGCTGGAATTCGTTCATTGGCAAACGTAACAGCAACAACTAATGATGTAGACGTCGTTTACACTGTAAACCAAGCAGGAATGGCTTATGGTGGACTAATATTTGAGAACATCAAGACGGGTGCAGATAAAATAGAAACACTTAATTTAAAGGTGGATGTAAACGGCTCAGCAACTCTTAAGTTTACTAACATTCCAATTAGAATTGAATAATTTTGAGGAAGTAAAATGGCTTTAACTTGTGAAAAATGCAGCACGCAAAATAGAGATATTGCAAAATATTGTAAAAAGTGCGGAACTGAAATACTGAATGAAAATACTATAGGTCTTGATGAATTAGTTGGACTTGGCCACATAAAAGAAGAAATCAGAAATCTGGTAAATATTACAAAAGCTCTAAAGAGCAGAAACGGCGGTTCTCAAAAGATAAATATGCATTCGCTTATAATAGGAAATTCTGGTACAGGAAAAAGTACAATTGCAAATGTTTTACAAAATTTATTTTATCAAAATGGATTGATAACCAAAAAGCATGCAGAAATAATTGATGCTGTCGATTATAAAGATTACACTGATAATTTTCAGGATAATATTCAAAAAGCAAAAGGCGGTATATTATTTATTGATAATGTACAAAAGCTTGTGCCAAGCGGCTTTGCCACTGATATTCATCAGCTTGACAAACTTTTTTCTGAAATGGATAAATTTGGTTTTGATCCAATTGTAATTTTAGCCGGACTTCCAGAAGGATTTGAAGATTTTCTAAATAATAATCCTTCAATAAAAAACCGTTTTGAATATAAATTTAGACTAACAGATTATTCAGTTGCAGAGCTTTATGAAATTTGCGTTCGTAAACTTTCTACTTATAGTTTATCATTGAATGAAGATTCTGCAAAACGGTTGAAAGCCTTATATAAACAAGCCTTCAAGAATAAGTCATCAGCATTTGGTAATGGTCATTTTGCGGTAAATGTTGCTGAGGATATTTTCAAAGTATATCTATCAAGAATTTCAAAAGGTGAACCGGATAATAATATTATTAAGCCGGAAGATATAAGAGGTGATATTCCTGAAGAAAAATCATTAGACGAAATAATGCACGATCTTGATGATTTTATTGGAATGGAAAATATTAAACAATCTGTAAAAGAAATAGCAAAACAAATAACAGCGCAAAAGCAAAGAATGGAAAGAGGACTAGGAGGAGATGACAAACTTGGTCTTCATATTATTTTAACCGGAAATCCTGGAACAGGAAAAACAACTATTGCACGAAAACTTGGTGAAATATTAGCTTCGATAGATTATTTAGAAAGTGGAAATGTTGTTGAAGTTGACAGAAGCTCTTTAGTAAGTCAATACAAAGGTGAAACTCCAAAAGTTGTAAAAGAGCAATGTGATGCAGCAATGGGAGGGATTTTATTTGTTGATGAAGCATACACCCTAGCACAAACTGATGATCTTGGGAAAAAGGATGAATACGGCACAGAAGCAATTGAAACTCTAATGAAGCGCATGGAAGATGACCGCGGAAAATTTGTGGTTATTGCAGCCGGTTATAAAAATTTGATGGATAAATTTTTGGAAGTAAATCCGGGAATGAAAAGCAGGTTCAATAAGTATCTTCATATTGATGACTACTCTCCTTCTGAATTATTAGATATTTATAAAATGTTTATCAAAAAGAAAAGATATCTGTTAAGTGAAGCTGCAGAATTAAAAGTTAAAAAAGCAATTGAAGTTGTTTATGAAAGCAGAGATAAGAATTTTGGCAATGGACGTGAAATGCGAAAAATCTTTGAGGAAACTTTAAATAAATTTTCGCAAAGAATTTCTACAATTCCAATTTCAGAACAAACGGATTCTACACTAACTACAATAACTTCCGAAGATATTCCTTATGAAGAACCAAAAGATAATTCAGTTGAAGAAGTATTATCAGAATTAAATGAATTGACAGGGTTAAGCGGAGTTAAAAATGAATTAACAAGCCTAACTAATTATTTAAATCTAGAGAAGAAACGCTCAGAACAAGGAGGAACTAAAACTCCATTAAATATTCATTTTGTTTTTACCGGAAATCCCGGAACCGGAAAAACTACAGTCGCAAGAATTTTAGGAAATGTATTTAAATCACTAGGTCTATTATCGCAAGGTCATGTAGTTGAAGTTGATCGATCAAAATTAGTCGGGACACATATCGGACAAACCGGACCAAAAACTGAGCAAATTATAAATAGCGCTATGGGCGGAATTCTTTTTATAGATGAAGCTTACACACTTATGCCTAAAGGCTCCGACAATGATTTTGGGAAAGAGGCAATTGAAATTCTTCTTAAAAGAATGGAAGATGATAGAGGAAGATTTATTGTAGTTGCAGCAGGCTATATTCAAGAAATGGATCAGTTCTTAGGTGCAAATCCGGGATTAAAATCACGTTTTACAAAGTATATCAATTTTGATGATTACAAAGCTGATGAACTTCAAGATATTTTCATGCGCCTACTGAATAAGAAAGGAATGAATTTAACCTCTGAGGCAAATGATAAATTAAATAATTTTTTCAAATCAATTTATAACAGCAAAGACAAAAATTTTGGAAACGCAAGAGAAGTAAGAAATATTTTTGAAAAAACTTTGCAACGTCAAAGCGGGCGTTTAGCAGCATTGATGAATAATGGTGAAACTGTTGAGAACCAATTAAACGTAATTGAGTACGAAGATATTATCGGAGAAAAAGAAGAAGTTAGAACAATCGATGAAATTTTGAGCAGCCTCGATTCTTTTGTAGGAATGAGCAAAGTGAAAGAATCAATTAGAGAAATTGCCCAACAAATTCAGATTCAGCAAGAGCGTTTAAATAGAGGTTTGGCTGGAGTTGAAAAACCGGGAGTAAATATAATTTTAACCGGAAATCCCGGAACCGGAAAAACTACAGTAACCAGAAAACTTGGAGAAATATTTAAGGCAATTGGTTTCTTATCAAGAAATACTGTTGTTGAAGTTGACCGCTCAAAACTTGTAAGTCAATATCAAGGTGAAACTCCAAAAGTTGTAAATGATTTTTGCGACAAAGCTATGGGCGGGATTTTATTTGTTGATGAAGCTTATACCCTTTCAGGGCAAAGTGATATTGGCGAACGAGACAAAAGCGGCGCTGAAGCTGTTGAAGCACTTATGAAAAGAATGGAAGACGATCGCGGAAAATTTGTTGTTGTTGCTGCAGGATATAAAAATGAAATGGATAGATTCTTAGAAGTTAATCCGGGAATGAAAAGTAGATTTGACAAAACAATTCATATTGATGATTATAAGCCGGATGATTTACTGCAAATATTTAAAATGTTTGCTAAGAAAAGAAGTTATACTCTTTCCAATAATGCAGAAGTAAAAGCCGCAAAAGCAATTTCCGCTTTATATGAAAAGAGAGATAAAAACTTTGCAAATGCCAGAGAAATGAGAAAACTATTTGATGAAACAATTTTGAAAATGTCAGATAGACTTACAAAACTTTCTGAATCAGAAAGAACAAATGAAGTTTATTCGACTATACTTCCGGAAGACATTCCTTTTGAAGTTCAAAAAGATTTATCAATTGAAGATGCTTTGGGAGGACTGAAAGATTTAATCGGGATGAATTCAATCAAAGATGAAATCAGAAATCTCGCAAAATATTTAAGAGTTGAAAAAAGAAGAATGGAACTTGGCGGAGAAAAAACTGCGCTGAATATTCATTTTGTATTTACAGGAAATCCCGGAACCGGAAAAACTACAGTAGCTAGAATTATCGCCGAAATTTTCAAATCTTTGGGATTATTAACTCAAGGTCAATTGATTGAAGTTGACCGCTCAAAACTTGTTGCTTCATACACCGGACAAACTGCCCCTAAAACTGATAATACAATAAATAAAGCAATGGGCGGAGTTTTATTTATTGACGAAGCTTATACTTTGAGTTCTTCCAATGATGAATTTGGCAGAGAATCAATTAATACTTTACTTAAAAGAATGGAAGACGACAGAGGGAAATTCTTAGTAATTTGTGCCGGTTATACAAATGAAATGGCTGAATTTTTAGAGACAAATCCAGGTTTAGCTTCCCGCTTCACAAAAAAAATTCATTTTGATGATTATGCACCAAATGAATTAATGTTAATAATGAATAAATTTGTTGAAGGAAAAGGAATGTTCCTTGATCCGGAAGCTGCTAAATATTTAGAAAATCATTTTTCTGAAATTTATGAAAACCGAGATAAAAATTTTGGTAATGCAAGGACAGTTAGAAATATTTTTGAAAATACAATTCAAAAACAAAGCGGAAGAATTTCAGATCTTCTTGATTCACCTGAATTTACTGATGATCAAATTAATGAAATAAAACTTGAGGATGTTATACAATGATTTGCGGAACTTGTAAAAATGAAATTGATCACGATTCCTTCTTTTGCGATCAATGTGGAGCAGAAATTTTGGTTTGCCCCAAATGTGGAAAAACCGGAAAAGGAAAAATTTGCACTGCTGATGGAACTAAACTAGTATTTGCTAAAGATAAATTAAATCAGAGCCCGGATGCACCATCTCCTATTAAGCCTGCATTTGTTAAAGAAAATACAGTAATTGCTTCTGAACAAAAGATTGATGCACCTACTCATACACAACCTGCCATTCAAAATAATAGCAACCATGTAATTTCATTTATTAATAATGCTGTAAATATTAAATTTAACGCTAAAGATGGTGACATAATTGGAAGGAAGAAAGGTCCTTTTACCGAAATCTTTAGTTCTTACAAACAAATTTCAAGCACACATGCACAAATCTCTTTTGATGAAAACAAAGGTTGGTTCATAACTGATTTAGATTCTTCAAACGGAACAAAGTATAATGGTAATCAATTAAAGCCAAATACTCCGCAGTTAATAGAAAATAAAAGTTATATTATTCTGTCAAATATAGAATTTTTAATTCAAATAAATTCTCCACAAAATGATGATGGAGAAAAAACTGTAAGGCTTTGAGAAAACTTATGAAACTAATTATAAATTCCGTTTCCGATAAAGGACTTGTCCGAAAAAGAAATGAAGACATGGTACTTGTAGGAAATAATCTTGTGCGTGATAATCAATTTTCAACAATTGAAAATTTAGATAAAGGAAATAATTTTTATCTGCTTGCAGTTGCTGATGGCATGGGTGGTCATAATGCGGGGGATTTTGCCAGTGAATATGTAATGAATTCTTTTACGAAAATCTTAAATTCCATTCCACATAATCTTAGTGAAGATGATTTAATTAATTTTATTGAATTGAGTGTAACTGAAATTCATAAAAAATTGAATAAACAAGGAAATGAGAATAACGAACGCTCGGGAATGGGTTCTACATTCAACGGAATTCTTTTCTATATGGATCAAATCTATAACATAAATATTGGAGACAGCCGGTTTTATAGATTTAGGGATGGAATTTTAAAACAAATGTCAAAGGATCATTCTTTGGCAGAAGTTACCGGATTAGACAGAAATGAATCTCATGTATTGCTAAATTCTATTGGCGGTGGTGAAACTGTTTTTGTTGAAATGATAAATGTGACTAATTTAATTCTAGAAAATGATATTCTTCTTCTATGCAGCGACGGATTAAGTGATATGATCTCTAATGACGAAATTGAAAAAGTATTACTTAAAAGTGCAACTACAGCTTCGCTTTTAGAAGAAGCAAAATTGCATGGCGGGCATGATAATATCTCACTAATTTTATGTATGGTAAGGTAAATTTGAATTTTAGTAATATTATATAAATTCATTCAACCCAAACTACCTAGGAGGCAGTTATGAAAATTAATCATACTTTTAATTCTCCAAGGAATATTTATGAAAAGTTAATCCGTGATTCAGAAGCCTTAGATATTAGGATTAACGGAGATAACATGTTCAACTTTCTTTCAACAGCTTTTCATATTCAAGAGTGGCTAAAAAAATCACCAATTTCTGATACCGAACAAGGGAAAAGACTTTTAAGAAAAGCATCAAAAGAAGATTGGATGAAAGTCTGCAAAGAAGTACTTAACGCAAAAAATACTTTCGCAATTGAAATTGACGATTCAACTCTTGCAGAAGGTGAAGAACCTAATTTTACAAAGAGACCAAAAGTTCATGACGTTGTTCATTATAAAAAAGGGACAAAAACATTTAAACTTTTGCTTGGTGATGTTGAGTATGATCCTTACGAATTAAAGAGCCAAATTATCGATTGTTATTCTGGTTATTTCCAAACTAAATAAATATCATTTCCATTCAGATTTAGTTCGATTTTTACTACAACTAAATCTGAAATTCTATAATTTTCTATATGGAAAAATTCTCTATTGATATAGAAAATATTAATTCTCCAAAGTACAAAAGGTCCAAGCTGATTACGATTTTTCTTGGAATTATCTGGACTGTCAATGGAATTATTTTTTTACTAAAAAATAGTGAGTTTAATTTTTTTGGCTTTTTTTATATTCTTGCCGGACCACTTCTAATAATTATTCCTTTATTTCAAAAAAATGTTGAAAATAATTTCAAAATTTCTTTTGATGAAAAAAATATCTTTTCTAAAACTTCAATTTTTAAATCATTCTATGCATCTTGGGAAAATTTAAGTCGAATAAAAATCCTCAATCTAAAAATTGAGTTATACACAAAGGCTAACACTAAACATGAAATTAAATTAGACTTGCTCAGTTATAATAATCTTCGTTTAGTAAAAGAAAAATTTATTGAAGCTGCTAAAATCAAAAACATACAAATAAATTAAATGGGAAACTTTATGGAAAAATCTATTGCTCGTCAAATTTCGGAATTTGCTGTAAATCTTAAATACGAAGATTTACCAAAAGAAGTAGTTTTTGAAGTTAAAAGATATTTATATGATTCAATAGGATGCGCTTATGGCAGCTATAAAACGAAAGATGTAAATATATTAAGAGACATTTATTTGGAAATGGGAGGAAAAGAAGAAGCCTCATTAATTGGATTTCCCGATAAAATGCCGGCTGTAAATGCAACTTTAGTAAATTCACTAATGATAAGAGCCCTTGATTTTAATGATATTTATTGGAAAGATGATCCATCGCATCCATCTGATATAATTCCGGCAGCTTTATCTGCAGCCGAATTAGTTAATGCTTCTATGGAAGATGTAATTGTTGCAATTGTTTTGGCGTATGAATTTGAACAGCGTTTATGTTTATTTGCAAAACCGGGAATTAGAGAGCGCAAATGGCATCATGCAACCTTAACTCAATTTGTTTCTCCGGTTGTAGCCGGAAAAATTTTAGGATTAACCGTAGATCAAATGGTTAATGCAATAGGAATTAACGGTTCGCATAATCATACAATCGGATGTCCTACTGCGGGAAAATTAACCATGATGAAAAATACTGTCGATCCAATGGCAGTTCAAAGCGGAGTTTTTGCTGCATTAATGGCTAAGAAAGGTTATTCCGGAACAGAAAAAGTTTTTGAAGGAAAAGAAGGTTTTATGGATGCTTTTATTGGATGGAACGCAAAAGAAGAAATTGCTAATCCAACTGAAATGAAAGGACGTGACGGAGTTTCTAAATGGTCTTGGGATGTTGATGCTTTAGTTAAAGGTTTAGGTGAATCTTACAAAATTTTAGAATGCGGAATGAAAGCTTTTCCGACTGAAGCACTTACCCACACTCATATTTCATGCGTTTTAAATGCAATGACAAAAAATAATTTAGATTATACAGACATTGCTGAAGTTAAGGTAACAGCATTTGCTCAAGCTTATGATATTTTATTTGATCCAGCAAAATACCGCCCTGAATCTAGAGAAACTGCTGATCACTCACTTCCCTACTGTTTAGCTGCCGCAATTGTTGATAAAAAAATTACTCCCCATTCTTTTGATGAAGAAAAATTAAACGATAAAAGAATTTATGAAGTAATTGATAAAATAAAAGGTGAGCCTTCAATTGAATTTGAAAAAATGTTTCCTGCAAAACAACCTTCTAAGGTTGTTGTAAAAACTAATGATGGAAGAGAATTTGCAGAATATATGGAATATCCAAAAGGCGATCCTAGAGAACCAATGACAATTCAAGATTTGGATAATAAATTTGAAGGTTTAGCTTCAGATTTATTAAGTAAGGAAAGGCAAGCAGATATAAAAGAAGTGATTTTTAATTGTGAAAAATATTCTGCTAAAGAATTTATGAATAAATTGATTGTATAAAATCATATAGTCCTTGCAATAAATTAAGGGACAATTATAGAGGCAAAAATGAATAGCGAAATTAAAACTTCTGTCGGTAAAAGAGGCAAAGATGTTCACTCTGATTGCTACATTGAATTAGAATTAACAGAAAAAGGTGGATTAAATGTCGAGTTAAAAAGCAAAGTTGATGTGATGTATGGTGAATCAATAAAAATGTTAATTCTTGGAATGTGCGATTTATATAACATTAGACATGCAAATATTTATATGGAAGATTTTGGTGCTTTAAACTACACGATAATGGCGCGTTTTGAGCTTGCAGTTAAGAAATTACATCCTGATGAAAAGCGGGAATGTATTCCTGATTTCAATAAAAAAAATAATTACAAAACAACAAAAGATAAATTGAGAAGAAGCAGACTTTATCTACCGGGAAATGAACCAAAGTTTTATATAAATGCCGGACTTCATAATCCTGATGGAATTATTCTTGATCTTGAAGACAGCGTTGCACATTCTGAAAAAGATGCCGCTCAATTAATTGTTAGAAACGCATTAAGAAGAGTTGATTTTTATGGAGCAGAAAGAATGGTTCGCATAAATCAATTGCCAAAAGGATTAGATGATTTGGAGTTTATAGTTCCTCATAATGTTCATGTAATTTTAATCCCAAAAGCTGAAAGCAAAAGTGATATTCAAATAATTGAAGAACGTGTTCTTAAAATTAAAGAAGAACATAAAATAAAAAATGATATTTACTTTATGCCGATAATTGAAAGTGCAAAAGGTGTTGTAAATGCTTATGAAATTGCATCTGCATCAATCTATAATTGTGCTTTAGCAGTTGGTTTGGAAGATTACACAGCTGATATCGGGACAGAAAGAACATCTGAGGGAACCGAAAGTTTCTATGCAAGATCTGCAATAATGAATGCAGCAAAAGCGGCAAAGATTCAAGCAATTGATACAGTCTATTCTGATGTAAGTGATATGGAAGGACTTCGTAAATCTGTTCTTGAAGCTAAATCATTGGGCTTCGAAGGAAAAGGCTGTATTCACCCAAGACAGATTAAAATAATAAATGAAGCTTTTCTGCCAAATCAAAAAGAAATTGAAAAAGCAAAAAAAATAGTTTTAGCGTTTGAAGAAGCTGAAGCAAAAGGATTTGGAGTTGTTTCGTTAGGAAGTAAAATGATAGACGCTCCGGTTGTAAAACGAGCCAGAAGAATTGTAAAACTTGCTGAAGAAAATAAATTGCTTGAAAAAGATTGGAGAAACCAGAATTGAAACTTGAAAAAAA
>SWCB01003439.1_pt1 | contig 91744 bp, 92 predicted proteins | sample 4692901 | NCBI WGS metagenome assembly SWCB01 (sample SAMN10267276, study PRJNA491770) | bioreactor metagenome | isolation source: DHS bioreactor inoculated with subseafloor sediment | place: Japan: off Shimokita Peninsula | collected 2006-08 | reverse complement strand
CCCCCCCGCCTATAACCGGGGCGAACCGAAGCGGGAGGCCCCCATGCGCAATGCCACGATCAGCCGCAAGACGGCCGAGACCGAGATCCGTGTCGAGATCGACCTTGACGGCACCGGCCGGTATGACAACCAGACTGGCGTGGGCTTCTTCGACCACATGCTCGACCAGCTCGCACGCCACTCGCTGATCGACATGCGGGTGCGCGCGGTGGGCGATCTGCACATCGACGATCACCACACGGTGGAAGATACCGGCATTGCGCTCGGCCAGGCCTTGCGCGCGGCGCTGGGCGACAAGAAAGGCATCCGGCGCTACGGCGAATGCCACCTGCCGATGGACGAGGCGCAGGTGCGCGCCGCGCTGGACCTGTCGGGGCGCGCCTTCCTGGTGTGGAACGTCGAGTTTGCGACGGCGAAGATCGGCACGTTCGATACCGAGCTGGTGCGCGAGTTCTTCACCGCCTTCGCCGGCAACGGCGGCATCACCCTGCATGTCGACCGGTTGCACGGGTTCAACAGCCACCACATCGCCGAGGCGGCGTTCAAGGCGGTCGCCCGTGCCTTGCGCGACGCGGTCGAGACCGACCCGCGCAAGGCCGATGCGATCCCCTCGACCAAGGGCGCGCTGTGACCATGCTCACCGCCCTGATCGACTACGAAAGCGGCAACCTGCACTCGGCCGAGAAAGCGTTTCAGCGCATGGCGCGCGAGACCGGGGCGGGCGAGGTGGTGGTCACCTCCGACCCGGCGGTGGTGGCACGCGCCGACCGGATCGTGCTGCCGGGCGACGGCGCCTTTCCGGCCTGCCGGCGCGCGCTGTTCGAGCAATCGGGGCTGTTCGAGGCGCTTGACGAGGCAGTAACCCGCAAGGGGCGGCCATTTTTCGGCATCTGCATCGGCATGCAGATGCTTGCCGATTGGGGCCGCGAATACGAGGATACGCCGGGGTTTGGCTGGATCGGCGGCGAGGTGGTGGCGATCGCGCCAAGCGATCCCACGCTGAAGGTGCCGCACATGGGCTGGAACGACCTGGTGATCGACCACGCCCACCCGGTGCTCGACGGGATCGAGACCGGCGAGCACGCCTATTTCGTCCATTCCTACCACTTCAAGGTGGCCGACCCGGCCGAGCGGCTGGCCCATGTGGACTACGGCGGCGACATCACCGCCATCGTCGGGCGGGCGAACATCTTCGGCACCCAGTTTCACCCGGAGAAAAGCCAGGCCGCCGGCCTGCGGATTATCGCCAACTTCCTGCGCTGGGCGCCCTGAGCGCGGTCAGTCGGCCGGGTCTGCCGCCACCAATCCCTCGTCGATCATCTTTTGCAGATTGGTCGCCGCCTTGGCATAGCCCTGATCGGCAGCGCGCCGGAACCACTCGGCGGCCTTGGCATAGTCCGGCTCGGTGCCGATGCCGTCGAGGTAGTGCCCGCCGACGATGAACTGATCTTCCGCGTCGCCCTGCGCGGCGGCCTTCTCATACCAGTACAGCGACAGCCCGTCGTCCTGGGCCACGCCCTCGCCGCGCTCGTAATGCACCGCGAGGTTGTTCTGGGCGAAAAAATCTCCGGCGCCGGCGGCCGGCAGATACCAGGCCACCGCCTGCGCGTCGTCTTCGTCGGTGCCCACGCCCTCGTCATACATCCAGCCGGCCACGCTCATCGCGAAGATGTCGCCCGCAGCCGCAGCGCTTTCGAACAGGCCTAGCGCCTTCGCCGGATCGCGCGCCACATCCTCGGCGCCGTTGAGGTACAAATCCCCCAGCGATGTCTGGCAGCTTGGCACGCCGCGCGCGGCGCAGGGATCGAGCAGGGCAAGGGCCTTGGTGCCGTCTTTGAGCTCTTGCGAGTCCCGATAGAGTTCGCTGAGCGCGCGCCGCGCCATCAGGTAGTCATTCTCCACCGCTTCGAGCCAGATCCGCTCGGCCTCGGCGTCGCGGCCGAGCTTGTAGAAGACCCGGCCGAGGTGGAAGCGCGTGCGGTCATGCGCGGGGAAGGCGGTATGGGCGGTTTCGCAAGGGGCGAGGGCGGCTTCGGCGTCGAAATTGTCCCAAGCGACGCCGACGATGCCGGCCGGGTTGTCTTCGTTCTGCGGGTTGGTGGCACGGGCGTCGCAGGCGGCCACCAGCGGGTTTGCATCCGGGTCATCCGCCGCGTGGGCGGCGGGCGCCAAGGCGACGAGAGTGGAAAACAGTACGATCCTGGGCAATGTCGATGTCATGGCGGGAGCCTCCTTCCTCCGGTGCCTGAACGCCCGGCGAAACTTGGCACACCCGGGTCGGCGAACAGATCACATGACTACCGGGATCGGCTCAAGACCCGACTCACCCCGGTCCTGCGCAGGATAAATGATGTTCACGAAACCGAATATGATCTGGCCCCGCGCGCCGGCCGACAGATCGTCGCGCGGGGCAGGGGGCGTGGGCGCGGCTACTGGACCCGCGTCCAGGTCTGGGCCTTGCACAGCAGCCCGCCGGCGACGCAGCCCGACAGGCTCAGCGTATCGCCCGAAAGCTCCATCTTGCCGATGTAGGTCTTGTCATTGGCCGGGCGCCAGACCGAGCCCTTGTAGCCGCCGCCGCCGGCGTTTTCCATGTTGATCACCAGCACCTTGCCGATGTTTTCCGACTGGTACTCACCGGAATTGTCGAAGGTGCGCCGGATCCAGCCGCAGGTCTTGCCGCCCGAGCAACTGCCCATCTCGACAAGGGCATAAGAGCCGTCGTCGACATCCGTTTTCCACATCCCGTGTACCGGGTCGGCGAGGGCGAAGCTCGGGGCGAGCGCGAGGGCCGCGGCGAGTAGGGTCTTTTTCATGGTGTCCTCCCTGTTTGCGGCCATCCTGCCGGGGGCTGGGCCCCTAGGCAAGCCCGCTGGACGCGGCCGGCGCGCCATGCGAAAACCCGCCCGACCAGACAGGGAGCCAGCCGATGATCCTTTACCCCGCCATCGACCTCAAAGACGGCCAATGCGTGCGCCTGTTGCGCGGCGAGATGGAGGCGGCGACCGTATTCAACGACGATCCGGCGGCGCAGGCCAAGGCGTTCGAGGCGGGGGGCTGCGAGTGGATCCACCTCGTCGACCTCAACGGCGCCTTCGCGGGCGAGCCGGTGAATGCGGCGGCGGTCGAAGCGATCCTGGGCGCGATCAAGGTGCCCGCCCAGCTCGGCGGCGGCATCCGCGACATGGCCACCATCGAGCGCTGGCTCGACAAAGGCCTGGCGCGGGTGATCCTCGGCACCGTGGCGGTGGAAAACCCCGATCTCGTGCGCGCGGCGGCGAAGGCCTTCCCCGGCCAAGTCGCGGTGGGGATCGACGCACGCGCCGGCATGGTGGCGACCAAAGGCTGGGCCGAGGAGACCGACGTGGAGGTGACCGACCTCGCACGCTCTTTCGAAGACGCGGGCGTGGCGGCGATCATCTACACCGACATCCTGCGCGACGGAGCGATGCAGGGGCCGAACATCGAGGCCACGGCGGCACTGGCCAACGCGGTGAACATCCCGGTGATCGCGTCTGGCGGCGTCTCCTCGCTCGACGATCTCAAGGCCCTCAAAGCCTGCGGCGCGCCGCTCAACGGCGCGATCTCGGGCCGTGCGCTCTATGACGGGGCCATCGACCTCAAAGAAGCGCTCGCGGTGATGAAGGGCTGAACGCCGCAGCTTCTTCGGCGATCGCCCCGGCCATCAAGCCGAGGCTGGTCATCCGCGTCTGGCGCAGGGTCTGACGATCCCGGCCAATTCTTCTTTGTTCCCAAAATACCTCGGGGGGTGTGGGGGGCTGCCCCCCGCCCGGCCCGAATGCGTCGACCCGTCGAGATCACATCGACCCGGCGGTCACGTTGTAGGCCCCGGCGGTGCACATCGCGGCGTCGTCTGAGGCGAGAAACAACACCATCCGCGCCACGTAGACCGGGTCGATCAGCTCGGGGAGGCATTGGTGCGCCTTCTGCGCCTCGGCCTTCTCAGGTGTCACCCAAAGCTCGAGCTGGCGCTCGGTCATGATCCAGCCTGGCACCACCGTGTTGACCCGGATCCGGTGCTCGCCGAGGTCGCGCGCCATGGTCCGCGTCAGCCCCTCGACAGCGGCCTTGGCGGTGGCATAGGCGGGGAAGCCGCCGGCCATTTCGTGCCAGGAATTGGAGCCGATGTTGATGATCGACCCGCCCCCGGCGGCGATCATCCCGGGGGCCACCGCCTGGATCGCGAAAAACATGTGGCGCAGGTTGGTCTGCATCCGCTCGTCCCAGAACGCGGGGCTGACCTCGCGCCAGTCGTGGCGGTCGTCGCGTGCGGCGTTGTTGACCAGCACGCGGGCCGTGCCGATCTGCGCGCTGAGCGCCTCCATTGCGGCGGTCAGCGCCGGGATCTCGCGCAGGTCGCATTCGGCGAACACCGGCGCGCCGTTGAGCTCCTCCACCAACGCCCGGGCGCGGTCGGCGTCGCGGTCGAGAATGCCCACCTTGGCCCCTTGCGCCACGAAGGCGCGGACGATTTCGGCGCCGATCCCCGAGGCGCCGCCGGAGACGATCACGCCCTGGTCCTTCAGGCTTGGGTAGATTGCGAAATTCTGGGTCATGGCGGTTCCTTCCCGGCTGTGCCCGACACTACCCGGACCGGGGCGCGGCGGCAAAGGGGCCTCTTGCCGCGCTGGCGCCCAGACCGTATGTCTGCCTCATGTTGAAAACGCGCATCATCCCCTGTCTCGACGTGGCCGACGGCCGCGTGGTCAAGGGTGTCAATTTCGTCGATCTGATCGACGCCGGCGATCCGGTCGAGGCCGCCAAGGCCTACGATGCGGCGGGCGCGGACGAGCTGACCTTTCTCGACATCCACGCCACGCACGAGAACCGCGGCACGATGTACGATCTCGTCACCCGCACCGCCGAGCAGTGCTTCATGCCGCTCACCGTGGGCGGCGGTGTGCGCAGCCACGACGATGTGCGCCAACTGCTGCTCGCCGGCGCCGACAAGGTGAGCTTCAACTCGGCGGCGGTGGCCGACCCGAACGTGGTGGCCGAGGCCGCCGACCGGTTCGGCTCGCAATGCATCGTCGTGGCGATCGACGCGAAAGCCGTGGAGACCGATGCCGCGGGCAACGGTATCCGCTGGGAGATCTTCACCCACGGCGGACGGCGGCCCACCGGGATCGACGCGGTGGAGTTCGCCCGCACCGTGGCGGCGAAGGGGGCGGGGGAAATCCTGCTCACCAGCATGGACCGCGACGGCACGCGCGCGGGCTTCAACCTGCCGCTGACCCGCACCATTGCCGATGCGGTCGACATTCCCGTGATCGCCTCCGGCGGCGTGGGCACGCTCGACCACCTCGTCGAGGGCGTCACCGAGGGCCACGCGAGCGCGGTGCTCGCCGCCTCGATCTTCCATTTCGGCGATTTCACCATCCGCGAGGCCAAGGAATACATGGCGGCCGCGGGCATCCCCATGAGGCTCTGAGATGACCGCGCTGGACCGTTTGGCCGAGACCATCGAAAAACGCCGGGGCGTGAACCCGCGCGACAGCTGGACCGCGGCGCTGCTGGCCAAGGGGCCGGAAAAATGCGCCGAGAAATTCGGCGAAGAGGCGGTGGAAGCGATCATCGAGGCGGTGAAGGGCGACAATGGCAAGCTCGTCGCCGAGGCGGCGGACGTGCTCTATCACATGCTGGTGATGCTGGCCGCGCGCGACGTGTCGTTTGCCGAGGTGCTGGCCGAGCTCGAACGGCGCGAGGGCACATCCGGGATCGCCGAGAAAGCCGCGCGCCGCTGAAGGGCGACGCGGGGCAGGGGCCACAGCCCCCGCCGCCGCGCCAGTTTCAGAACGCGAAATCGTCCGCCGAGAGAGCGCCAAGCGTCATGTCGCGCAAGGTGAGCGTCTCGCCCTGATCGGTCTCGATCACCACGTCATTGCCAACGCGGCTGGCGTGGTTGTCAATCAGGTCGGCAAAGCCGGTGATCCCGCCGACGCCTGAAAGGACGATGACATCGCCACGGAACGGCTGGAAATCAACGATCGTATCGTTGCCGAATCCATCTGAAAAAATGAACCGGTCGGCATGCTCCCCGCCGATCAGCACATCGTCGCCGGTGCCGCCCGACAGCGTGTCGCGCCCGACCAAACCCAGCAGCACATCATTGCCGGCGCCACCGAAGAGCTTGTCGGCACCACTGCCGGCGCGCAAAAGATCGTTCCCGTCGCCGCCGAATAGGACGTCTTTGCCGAGATAGCCGAATAGTTGGTCGTCGCCATCTTCACCGATCAGGAGGTCGTCATGGAGGCCGCCGTAGATTTTGTCATTGCCGGTGCCGCCGAACAAGACGTCGTTGCCGTCTCTGCCCTGAAGTTCGTCGGCGTCGGCGCCGCCGATCACGAGGTCGGCGCCGCCGCCGGCGTTGATCGTGTCATCGCCTTCGCCGCCGAGCAACGCATCGCTGCCGCGCGCGCCCACGAGGGTGTCGTCGCCGCCACCGCCCGACATCACCTCGCGATGCCAGTCACCGGTCAAATTGTCGGTGGTGGCATCGCCCAGCAACAGCACGCCGCTGGCCTCGAAGGTGATTTCGACGCGCGCCTGGACGGTGTCGGGCAGCTCGGCCAAAACATCGGCGATGTCATCGAGATTGGCTTCGCCGGTGTCGAACGGCATCGCGTAGCCGGCAAAGCGGCCGATGTATTCCGAGATCGGCGTGCCATAGGCGTCGGTGAGGCCCGCGGTGCCGCCCGAGGCCAGCCAATCCTTGACCGCGCCGGCGCCCAGAAGGTGCGCCCCGGCGATCAGCCCGCTGGCGGTGATGCGCACACCGCCGACGGTCCGGCCAAGGTAGTCGTCGGCGTTGACTGCTTCGAGATAGCGCCAGACGAGTTTGAACCACTCGTTGGCGGCGGCATCCTGCGCGGCGCGGCTGGCGAGAAACTCGGCCTTGCTGTCGATCCCGAGTTTGCCGGTCCAGCCGCCCGAATAATCGTTGTCATGGTAGTTGCTGTCAGCGCGCACGAAGCCGAGATCGACCAGCGCGCCTTCACCGAACTGGTAGGCCCCGAGATAGTCGAGGGTATTGACCAGAGTATAGTTGCCAGAACTCTCGCGCATCCGCAGCGCGGACAAAAAATCAGTGTAGGTATAGCTCACAACCTGCCTCCTGCTCATGGCTTGTTAGTTTTAGATTGCCAGAGCAATGCGGCGAAAGTTTGGAACCGGTCAACCCAGCAGGCGGCGGTGCTCGACCTTTGGGCAGAAATCCTCCACATAGGCCAGTCCGGTGTCGGCGGATAGCTGCTTGGCGGCCTCGGAGGTGACGCCGATCTGCAGCCAGACGGTCTTCAGATCGGGCAATTCGGCGATCGCCGTCTCGACGATCGGCGGCACGTGTTCGGAGGCGCGAAACACGTCCAGCATGTCCACCTTGGCGTCCTTCGGGATCGAGGCGAGGTCGGCCACCACCGTCTCGCCGAAATACACTTGCCCGGCGAGTCCGGGATTGACCGGGATCACCCGGTAGCCGTGTTCTGCGAGGTATTTCGCGACCTTATGGCTGTCGCGGTCGGGTTTGGCGGAAAAGCCCACCAGCGCGATCACGCGGGTCGACTCGAGGATCTGGCGGAAGTGGTCGTCGGGAAAATATGTCATGCGGGAAGTGATAGGGCTTGCGCGCGCAAAGGGGAAGCGCGGCATTTTGACGGTCGGGCGGGGCGCAAAGAAAAGCGCCCGGAGTGACCCGGGCGCAGTTTTGTGGAACGAGGGACAGTGAATTGAGATTTCGGACGTTCCACGGTCCGTTCTCGTCAATGCATGTATGATGTGCCCCCCAATGTTGAAGGGCGGGTAAAGAAAGTGTGACTTTTCCGTGGCAGATGGGCAAAAATCGGCCGATTTTTTCCCGCTCGGGCGGGTGCGCGCCGATCAGCCCGCCTGGGCGGCGGCGTAGAGCGCGACGGCGGCGGCGTTGGAAACGTTGAGCGAGCCGAAATCGCGGGCGAACGGGATCCTGACCAGCGCGTCGCAGGTCTCGCGGGTTTTCTCGCGCAGGCCCGGCCCCTCGGCCCCAAGCACGAGCGCCACCGGCTGGCCGCTGCGCGCGGCCAGCGCCGGGGCGAGATCGTCGGTCGCTTCGCCGTCGAGGCCGAGCAGAGTGTAGCCCAGGTCTTTCAGCTCTTCCATCGCGCGCGCGAGGTTGGTCACCCGCAGATAGGGCTGGCGTTCGAGCGCGCCCGAGGCGGTCTTGGCCAGCGCGCCGGTCTCAGGCGCAGAATGGCGGGCAGGGGCGATCACGGCCACCGCGCCGAATACTTCGGCCGAGCGCAGGACCGCGCCAACGTTATGCGGGTCCGAGACCCGGTCGAGCAGCACCACGCGCGGGGCAGGGGCAGCGGCATGCGGCGCGCAGAGATCGCGCAGCTTGCCCCAGTCGAGCGGTTTCACCTCGAGCGCCGCGCCCTGGTGCACGCTGCCGGGGTCGATCGGCGCGGGAAATTTGCGCGCGTCGGCCATCTCGGGGGCGATCCCGCCGGCGGCGATCGCCTCGCCCAGCCGGTCGGCGGCGTTGCGGGTCACCACCAGGCGCAGCTTTTCGCGCGCCGGGTTCATCAGCGCGTCGCGCACCGCGTGCAGGCCGAACAGCCACACCGTCTCGGCCGCCGCCGCCCGGCGCCCGCGTTCCTTTTCCACCACCCATTTCGGCTTTTTGTTCACCTGGCTCGCTCCTTGCGCTTCGGCGCCGGACAATGGGCACGCACCGGGGCGAGCGCAAGGGATTTTCGGCTTGACGGACGCGGGGGGCGCTTGTATTCCCGCCCTCGTTCCGGCGCTCTGGCGCTGGCACGGGCGACGGGCTGCAAGGTGCGGCAGCGGACTGTAACTCCGCCGGGGAGACCCACGCCTGGTTCGATTCCAGGGTCGCCCACCATTCCCCCCCAAAAAATCGGTCCCGACAATGTCGCGTCTTGCTGGTGACAAAGCTGCGGTTGGGCGTGATCATGGCGTTCAGGCGATTCCAGGGGAGGTACTGCATGGACCAGGTTACCGGCGGTTGCCTGTGCGGCGATGTCAGGATCACGGCGGCGGGGCGGCCCGACCGGGTTGGCCTGTGTCACTGTCTTGAGTGCCGTAAGCACCATGGGGCGCTGTTCTACGCGGCGGCGGTGTTTGCCCGCGACGCGGTGACGATCGAGGGGGAAACCCGCGCCTACGCCGGGCGGCATTTCTGCCCGCGCTGTGGCTCGTCGGTGTTCGCGCGCAGCGGCGATGAGATCGAGGTGCACCTCGGCGCGCTGGATGCCCCGGACCAGTTCACGCCCACCTACGAAAGCTGGACCATCCGCCGCGAGGCCTGGTTGCCGGCGTTTCCCGTCGCGCGGTCCTATCAGCGGGACCGCGACGCCCCGGGGCGCTTCGGGGCCTAGCACGCGGGGCGCGCGCGCCTCTCAGCCCAGCCGTTGCGCGTGCCAGGCGAGGTGCTCGGCCATGAAGGTCGAGATGAAGTGATACGAGTGATCGTAGCCGTCCTGCATCCGCAACGTCAGCGGTTGGCCGGCTGCGTCACAGGCGGCCCTCAGCAGCTCCGGGCGCAACTGCTCTTGCAGGAAGCCGTCGGCGGTGCCCTGATCGACCAGCAGGTCGGGCAGCCGCGCGCCTCCTTCGATCAGCCGCACCGCGTCATATTCCGCCCATGCCCCCCGGTCGGGGCCAAGATAGCCGGTGAACGCCTTCTCGCCCCAAGGCACCGCGCTGGGGGCGACGATCGGCGCGAAGGCCGAGACGGCACGGAAGCGGCCGGGATTGCGCAGGGCGATGGTGAGCGCGCCGTGCCCGCCCATGGAATGGCCCATGATCGACTGGCGGGCCTTGTCGGCGGGAAATTCGGCGCAGATGATCTCGGGCAGCTCCACCTCGACATAGTCGCGCATCCGGTAGTGCCGGTCGAACGGCGCCTGGGTGGCGTTGAGGTAGAACCCCGCGCCAAGGCCGAAGTCGTAGCTGGCGGCGGGGTCGTCGGGCACATGGTCGCCGCGCGGCGAGGTGTCGGGGGCGACGAAGATCAGCCCGTGTTTGGCGCAGGCGGCGCGAAACTCGCCCTTTTCCGTCACGTTGGCCTGGGTGCAGGTGAGGCCGGAGAGATACCAGACCACCGGCAGGCGCGCGCCCGGCTCATGGTCGGGCACGAACACGGAAAACTCCATGTCCGTTCCGGTGATCGTCGAGGCGTGGCGATAGACGCTCTGCGTGCCGCCGTGGCTTTTCGAGGCCGAGACCCGGTCGAGCGCCATCAGAACACCACCACCGAGCGGATCGACTCGCCGGCATGCATCAGATCAAACCCTGTGTTGATCTCGTCGAGCGAGAGCACGTGGGTGATCATCGGGTCGATCTCGATTTTGCCGTTCATGTACCAGTCGACGATTTTCGGCACGTCGGTGCGCCCCTTCGCGCCGCCGAAGGCCGAGCCTTTCCAGACCCGACCGGTGACGAGCTGGAACGGGCGGGTGGAGATTTCCTTGCCCGCTTCGGCCACGCCGATCACGGTGGAAACGCCCCAGCCGCGATGGCAGGCCTCAAGGGCGGTGCGCATCACGTCGGTGTTGCCGGTGCAATCGAAGGTGTAATCCGCGCCGCCGTCGGTGAGCGCGACGAGATGGGCGACCAGATCGCCCTTCACCTTCTTCGGGTTGACGAAATCGGTCATGCCGAAGCGCTCGCCCCAGCTTTGCTTGTCGTCATTGATATCGACACCGATGATCTTGTTGGCGCCGACCATGCGCGCGCCCTGGATCACGTTAAGCCCGATGCCGCCGAGGCCGAAGACGATCACGTTCGAGCCCACTTCGACCTTGGCGGTGTTGATCACCGCGCCGACCCCGGTGGTCACGCCGCAGCCGACGTAGCAGGCCTTGTCGAACGGCGCGTCGGGGCGGATCTTGGCGACCGCGATCTCGGGCACGACGATGAAGTTCGAGAACGTCGAGCAGCCCATGTAGTGATAGAGCGTTTCGCCCTTGTAGCTGAACCGCGAGGTGCCATCGGGCATCACGCCCCGGCCTTGTGTCGCGCGGATCGAGGTGCAGAGGTTGGTCTTGCCCGAGGTGCAGCTTTTACACTCGCGGCATTCGGGGGTGTAGAGCGGGATCACGTGGTCGTCGGGCCGCACGCTTTTCACGCCCGGCCCCACTTCGCGCACGATGCCGGCGCCCTCGTGGCCCAGTACGCAGGGAAACAGCCCCTCGCTGTCGAGCCCGTCCAGCGTGTAGGCGTCGGTGTGGCAGATGCCGGTGGCCATGATTTCGACCAGCACCTCGCCCTCCTTCGGGCCTTCGAGATCGAGCTCGACGATTTCAAGCGGGCGCTTGGCTTCAAAGGCAACGGCGGCACGTGTTTTCATCGGGTTTCTTCCCTGCTGTCCGGATGAGGCGGGGCCGCCGGCCGGGGTTTGCGCCCGCGCGGCGGGCCTTTGACGTTTGGATAGCTTGAAGGCCTTGCTCGCGTCAACTTGACGCAGAGTGCCGCAGGCTTGGGCAACAAAGTTACGCCACCGCGCCGGGTGGCAACGGATGCTTGCGTGGCGGAAATTTAGCCCGTGAAAAAATCGTGAACCACCCCGAAACCTTGTCACAGATCATGGTTTGGTAACCATGCCCTGCGCAAAACGGACGCAACCCGGCGAATCCCGACGGGCGCGGGAGGCGTCCATGCCGGGGCACTCGAACCCGAGAGATAAAACATGATCGAATACAGAATCCACGGACGCGGGGGGCAGGGCAGTGTTGCCGCCGCTTACCTCCTGGCCGCCGCCGCCTTCGAGGCGGGGTTTACCTGCCAGGCCTTTCCGGCATTTGGTGCAGAGCGGCGCGGCGCGCCGGTGATGGCCTTCGTGCGCATCGACACCAAGCCGATTACGCTCAGAAGCCAGGTGCGCAACCCTGATTTCCTGATCGTGCAGGATGAAACCCTGCTGCTCGATCCCAACCTGACCAACGGGCTGAAGTCCGGCGGGGCGATGCTGGTGAACTCCCGCAAGCCCTCGGACGAGATCGCCAGCGTGCTCGGCACCAAGGTCGTCGCCTTCCCCGCGACCGACCTCGCCGTCGAGGTGATCGGCCGGCCGATCCCCAATACCGCGCTGCTCGCCGCCTTCCTCGCGCTCACCGAAACGGTGCCGCAGGAGGCGCTTGCCGCCGCGCTCAAGGGCCGGTTCCACGGCGCCGTGCTTGAGAAAAACCTCGCCCTCATCGCCAAGGCCGCCGAGGCCGTCGAGAAGGGCGCCTGGAAGGAGTTGGCCTATGCGTGAAGCCCTTGAAGGTTCGCAAGCCATTGCCCGCGCGGTGGCCCTGACCAAGCCCGACGTGGTCGCGGCCTACCCGATCACGCCGCAGACCCACATCGTCGAAAACCTGTCCAAGCTGGTGGCCGACGGCAATCTGCACACCGAGTTCGTGAGCGTCGAGAGCGAGTTTTCGGCCGCCTCGGTGGTGCTTGGCGCCGCCGCCGCCGGCGCGCGCGCCTACACCGCCTCGGCCAGCCAGGGCGTGCTGCTGATGAGCGAGGTGATGTTCAACATCGCCGGCCTGCGGGTGCCGCTGGTGATGACCATCGCCAACCGCGCCGTGGGTGGCCCGCTCAACATCTGGAACGACCAGTCCGACACCATGGCGGTGCGCGATTCCGGCTGGATCCAGCTGCACTGCATCTCCAACCAGGAAGCGGTCGACACCACGATCCAGGCGTTCCGCATCGCCCAGGAGACCGATCTGCCGGTGGCGGTGAACATGGACGGTTTCGTGCTCACCCACACGATGGAAGTGATCGACATGCCGACGCAGGAGGAGGTCGACAGCTTCCTGCCGCCGTTCGAATTCGCCGGCGCGCTCGATCCGGCGAACCCGCGCTCGATGGGCACGCTGGTCGATCCCAACTATTTCCCCGAGGTGCGCCACAGCCACCACGCGGCGATGGGCAAGGCGCTGAAGAAGATCGAAGAGATCGACGCGGCGTTCAAGAAGGTGTTTGGCCGCGCCAGCGGCGGGCTGCTCACCGTCGAGGGCGACAAGAAAGCCAAGGTGGGCATCCTCGCCATGGGCTCGGCGGTCGGCACGATGATGGCCGGCTACGAGCATTACAAGGACGAGGTCGGCTCGGCCCGGATCATCAAGCTGCGCGCGTTCCGGCCGTTCCCGGCCAAGGCGCTGCGCGAGGCGGTGAAGGGGCTCGACAAGCTGGTGGTGATCGACCGCGCGATCTCGCCCGGCATGGGCGGCGTGCTCGGCACCGAAGTCTCGGCCGTGCTCTCGACCCTGGACAAGGCGCCGAAGGTCTACAACTACGCGCTGGGCCTCGGCGGGCGCGACATCCCCGAAACCATGTATCGCGATCTGCTGAAGGTGATCGAAGACAAGAAAGCCCCGCGCTTCTCGATCCTCGACGCCGATCTCGAGAAACTCCCGCCGGAGGACAGGTAATGGCACCACGATCCGACACTTCGAAGCGCCTGAGCGAGCTCAGGATGAAACATGGCCGCCCGCCGGCAAGCCCGAGCGAGCCGAAGGCCGAGAAACCGGCAACGTTGCGTGAGCAGCAGCCGCGGTTTCGCGGGCTCGAAAGCGGCCACCGCGCCTGCCAGGGCTGCGGCGAAGCGCTCGCCGCCCGGCTGGTGATGGAAAGCGCCGGCCCCGACGTGATGGTGGCCAACGCTACGGGCTGCCTCGAGGTGTTCTCCACCCCGTGGCCGCAAACGGCGTGGCGGGTGCCGTGGATCCATTCGCTGTTCGAGAACGCCTCGGCGGTGGCCTCGGGCATGGAAGCGGCGATGAAGGCCAAGGGCAAGCACACCAAGGTGCTCTCGTTTGGCGGCGACGGCGCGACCTACGATATCGGCTTCCAGTCGCTGTCGGGTATGCTCGAGCGCCATCACAACGTGCTCTATGTCACCTATGACAACGAAGCCTACATGAACACCGGCATCCAGCGCTCGTCGTCGACGCCGCACGCGGCCTCGACCACCACGAGCCCCGCCGGCGCAGAGCGGATGGGCAAGCGGCACCTCAAGAAAGACCTGTTGTCGATCGTCGCCGCGCACCACATCCCCTATGCCGCCTCCGCGTCGGTCGCCTACCCGGCGGACCTGCAACGCAAGGTGCGCTACGCGATGGGGGTGGAAGGGCCGACCTTCCTGGTGATCCACAGCCCGTGCCCGCTCGGCTGGCGGCATGACAGTGCGATGACCGTCGAGGTCGCGCGGCGTGCGGTGCAATGCGGCCTGTTCCCGCTCGTCGAGCTGGAGCGCGGCGCGCTCACCAACATCATGCCGATCCGCGAGCCCCGGCCGGTGGCCGACTACCTCAATCTGCAGGGCCGGTTCGCGCACCTGTTCAACAAGAACGACTACCGCGCCCAGGAGGAGCTCGATCACCTCCAGGCGCTGGCCGATCACAACATCGAAATCTATGGCCTGCGCGGCGAGGGGGTCGATCCGGTGGACACCACCGGGATGTCCCATGTGAAGCGCGGTGGCCCGCTGGAGGGGAGGAGCTGACATGGTCCAGATTACACGCGGCACATGGGCGCAAGCGGGCACCTCGCTCGAGTTCAAAACCGGCAACTGGCGCTCGACCCAGCGCCCGGTGCACATTCATGCCAAGGCGCCCTGCCACGCCACCTGCCCGGCGGGCGAGGACCAGCAGGCCTGGTTTGCCCTGTTGCAGGAGCAAAAGCCCGAAGCGGCCTGGAAATCGCTGGTGCGCGCCAACCCGATGCCGGGCGTGACCGGCCGGGTCTGCCCGCACCCCTGCGAGTCTGCCTGCAACCGCACCGATGTGGACGGCGCGCTGGCGATCCACAACGTCGAGCGCTGGCTCGGCGACGAGGCGGTGCGGCTGGGCTGGGATTACCCGGTGGAACCGCCTGCCGACAACGCGCCCACGGTGGCGATCGTCGGCGCCGGACCGGGGGGCCTGTCGGCCGCCTACCATTGCGTGCGGCTCGGCATGAAGGCCGAGATCTTCGAGGCGCTGCCGGAAGCGGGCGGGCTGCTGCGCTCGGCGATCCCGCCGACGCGGCTGCCACGCGAAGCTCTCAACGGCGAGCTGGACCGGGTGCTCGATCTGCCCGGCATCACCCTCAACCTGCGCCAGCGGCTGGGCCGTGACGTGTCCATCGACGGGTTGCGCGAGAAATACGCCGCCGTCCTGCTTTCGCCCGGCTGCGAGCTGCCCAAGCCCTGGTCGGTGAAGGGCGCGGTGCCGGCCGACCTGCACGAAGGCCTGCAGCTGCTGCGCGACTTCATGGATCACGGCGCGTTGCCCGACAACGCCAAGGGCGACGTGATCGTTCATGGCGGCGGCAACACCGCGATGGACATCTGCCGGATCATGAAACGCGCCGGCGCGAAGTCTGTCACCCTGATCACCGCCTCAGGGCTGCCGGGGCCGGATACCGCCCCCGACGACATCATCAACGTGGTGCCGCGCGAGCTGGAAGAGGCGCAGGAGGAGGGGATCGCGATCATCGACCACGCCACCGTGAGCCGTCTGATCATGAAGGGCAGCCGGGTCACCGGCGTCGAGATCGTCTCGCTGAAGAAAGAGCGCGGCAAGGACGGGCGCAAGCGCCGGGTCGAGTTCGAGGGCACGGAACGCGTGGTCTCGGTCGACATGGTGGTGCCCTGCGTCGGCGAGCAGGTCGAGCCGGAGGCGTTCGAGGGCTACCTCGACGGCGCCTATTTCTGGCCCGACAACCTCTATGGCCGGATCTCCGACCGGGTGTTCGCGATCGGTGACGCGCGCGGCAACCGCGGCACGGTGGCGGCGGCCATCGGCGACGGCCGGCTGGCGGCGGAAGCGGCGGCGGCGGAACTGTCGGGCGAGATCGACCCGCCTGCCGACGAGCGCCCGACGATGGAGCTCGACGGGCTCAACACCGCCTATTACGCCAACTCGTCGCGCACGAAGGTGAGCAAACTGCCGGTCAGCGAGCGCACCTTCGAGGCCGAGATCGAGGGCACGATCAGCCGGGCGGAGGCCTTGGCCGAAGCGCAGCGCTGCCTGTCCTGCGGCAATTGCCTGGCCTGCGACAATTGCTGGACGATGTGCCCCGACAACGCGGTGATCAAAACCGCCGAGCTGGCCACGGACGGTTCGCACTACGTGTTCGACTACGATTACTGCAAGGGCTGTGGGCTCTGCGCCCAGGAATGCCCGACCGGGTATATCCAGAGCGTGCCCGAAACGAACTGACCGAACGGCCGAGGGACAGACGAGGGCCGGGAGGTGGAAACGCCGCCCGGCCTTTTCGTGCGAACTGGCGCGCCTGCGGTGGGCAGGCCGGGCCCCCCCCGGACCCCCAAGGTATTTTGAGAACAAAGAAGGAGATAGCCGGGAAAACCCCGGCCCGGTCGCTATTGATGCCCGCGTTCGGCCCAGCCGGCGAAGGTTTTTTCCAGCGCCACGACGATGTAGTAGAGCACGATGCCGAGCGCGGCGAGGGCGATCAGCACGGCGAACATCAGCGGGTAGTCGGAGTTGGTCTTGGCGCTGTCGAACAGCGCGCCGAGGCCACGGCCGTGCGGGCTGACGATCTCCATCAGGTTGGTGCCGATGAAGGCGAGCGTGACGGCCACTTTCAGCGCGCCGAAGAATTCCGGCAGGGTTTTTGGCAGGGCGATCTTCCAGAAGATGGTGGATTGCGAGGCGCCGAGCGAGCGCAGGATATCGCGGTATTCCGGCTCCAGCGTGCTGAGCCCGATCGAAACCGAGACGGCGATCGGGAAGAACGAGATCATGAAGGCGATCAGGACGGTGTTGAAATCATGCGCGCCGACGAACATCAGCGCGACGATCGGCACCACCGTAGCCTTGGGGATGGCGTTAAAGCCCACCAGCAGCGGGTAGAGCGCATCGCGCATGACACGGCTGAACCCCATCACCATGCCGAGACCGGTGCCGACGATGACCGCCAGCACGAGGCCGACCACGGTGCGCCAGAGCGTCTGCCAGCCCATGGTAAGGAACAGGCCCCAGTGTTTCGAATAGGCGGGCATCAGGTCGCTCGGCGAGGCCATCTTGTAGTTCGGCCAGCCGGCGGCCCAGACGACGAGTTCCCACAGGACGAGGAAGATCACCATCGCCGCCATTGGCACGAGCACTTTTTGCAGGGTCTGGGTCATCACGCGGCCTCGCCGGTTGCGGGTGCGCGGCCCTGGGCGATCTCGATCTGGTGACGAAGGATCGCCAGCATTTCGGCCGCTTCGGGGGTGTAGAGATGGTCAAGGTCGCGCGGGCCGGTGTCGGGCACGTCGAGCACGTATTGGGTGCGGGCGGGGCGGCCCGAGAGCACCACCACCTGATCGGCGAGAAAGATCGCCTCGCGCAGGTCGTGGGTGATGAGGATGCCGGTGAAGGGTTCGTTTTCCTTCACCCTGTGCATCGTTTGCCAGAGGTCTTCGCGGGTGAAGGCATCGAGCGCGCCGAAGGGTTCATCGAGGATCAGCACCTCGGGTTTGTGCACCAGAGCGCGGCAGAGCGAGGCGCGCTGGCGCATGCCGCCCGACAGCTCGGACGGGCGCTTGTCTTCGAAGCCGGTGAGACCGACCAGCGCGAGCAGGTGGCGGGCGCGGTCGATGCGCTCGGCCTTGGTGAGCGTGTTGGGTACGATTTCGAGCGGCAGCATCACGTTTTGCAGGATCGTGCGCCATTCCAGCAGCACCGGGTTCTGGAACGCCATGCCGACGGTGCTGCGCGGGCCGGTGACGATCTCGCCATGCAACATCACCTTGCCCGCGTCGGGCTTCATCAGCCCCGAGACAAGCTTGGTCAGGGTGGATTTGCCGCAGCCCGAGGGGCCGACCACGGCGACGAAGCCGCCCTCGTCTAGCGCGAGCTCAAGCCCGTCGAGCACGGGCAAGGGGCCGGTGGGCGTTTTGTAGGCGTGGCGCACGCCCTCGATCTTGATCATCGGATACATCGGCTCACCCCGGTTGGTGGCCGCGCGGGAGGGCTCCCCCGCGCGGCTGTCGTGGTCACTTCAGCGCGAAACCGCCTTCGGGCAGGTAGGCGTCGGTGAAGTAGAGCGCGGCGTCGGGCGCGTTGGCGAAGGCGTAGGTGAGCTTGATCTGCTCCAGCGCGTTGGCGAAGCGGGTGGCGTCGATGCCGCCAAAGCCGTTGGCGCTGGTCCAGTCCGTCACCACGTTGGCGTCGATCGCGAGCTCAAGGCGGCGCTGTTCGAGCGCGGCGTCAGCGGCCGGGTTGCGCTCGATCAGCGCGGGGATCGCGCCGGCCGGATCGGCCACCGCGTCGGCCCAGCCCTTGGCCACGGCGGCGAGGAAGCCCTTGATCACCTCAGGGTTCTCGGCGGCGAAGTCGGTGTTGACGATGATCGCGTTGCCGTAGAGGTCGACGCCGTAGTCGGCCATCAGCAGCGTCACAAGGTCGTCTTCCGGCACGCCGAGGCGGGCGGCGTTGAGGAAGGAGGTGAAGGAAAAGCCGGTGATTGCCGCCACGTTGCCCTCGGCCAGCATCGGCTCGCGGGTCGGAAAGCCCACCGGCTCGACCGTGATCTTGGCCATGTCGAGACCGTTTTCGGCGGCGAAGATCGGGAACTGCGCCCAGGCGCCGTCGGGCGGCGGCGCGCCAAGCACCTTGCCTTCGAGGTCGGCCGGGGTCTCAACCCCGAGCGATTTGCGCCCGATCACGGCGAAGGGCGGCTTGTCATAGACCATCATCACCGCCGTCACCGGCGCGCCGGGGTTCTGGTCGAGGAACTTGATCAGCGAGTTGATGTCGGCAAAGCCCACGGGAAAGGCGCCGGTGGCCACTTTCGGGATCGCGTCGAGCGAGCCGGAGCCGGCGGCGATTTCCACGGCAAGGTCGGCTTCGGCGAAATAGCCCTTGTCGACGGCGACGAAATAGGGCGCGGCGGGGCCTTCGAATTTCCAGTCGAGGGCGAAGGGCAGGGCCGTTTCAGCGGCGGCGGCGGTGGCAAAGCCGAGGGCGAGCGCGCCGGCGAGCGCATAGGGTTTGAAGGCCAAGTCGAATCTCCTTGCTGCGATGAGGTCTCGCGCCAAGGTGATTGCCTGGCCGGCGGAATGCCCGGTTTCGCGGCGGTAACCTGCCTTGAAAACGCGCAGTTGGTCATTGCGCTGGCAACGGTTGATGCGGTTGCACAGAAACCGGGCAGGGCGCAGATGTCAGATGCCGAGCGCCTTGTAGTGTTCGGCGATCCGGCTGACGGCGATCAGGTAGGCTGCGGTGCGCAGATCGGGCACGCGCGCGTCGCTGTTCCAGAGTCGCGACATCTCGCCATAGGCCGAGCGCATCTTGTCTTCCAGCCCCGAGCGCACCAGATCGATCTCACGCGCGCCTTCGAGGAACGCGCTGGCATTGTCTGCGGGGAAATGGTTGCCGGTCATCTGCTCGATGGATTGGGCCAGCATCCGGTGGCCCAGTTCGTCGCGCCGCCGTTCCATCAGGCCGAACGGAATATGGGTGAGGTTCTTGACCCATTCGAAATAGCTCACCGTGACGCCACCGGCATTGGCGAAGAGGTCGGGAATGATCACCACGCCGCGGTCGGCGAGGGCTTCGTTGGCGGCGTAGGTGAGCGGTCCGTTCGCGGCCTCGACGATCAGCGGCGCCTTGATGCGCGGCGCATTCTCGTCGGTGATCGCGCTTTCCATCGCGGCGGGAATGAGGATATCGCAGGCGTCTTCGAGCGCGGCGGCGCCGTTCGCATCAAAGGTGCCACCGGCAAACCCGGCCACGCCGCCGGTCGCGCCAAGATGCGCTTTTAGCGCCTCGACATCGAGCCCCGCCTCGTTGCGCACCACGCCGTCGCGCTCGATCACCGCGGTGATCCGGCAGCCATCCTCCGCACTCAGGAACTTGGCGACGTGGTAGCCGACGTTGCCGAGGCCCTGCACCACCACGCTGCGGCCGTCGAGGCTGGCGGGCAGGCCGGAGCGCGCGACGTCGTCCGGGGTGCGGAAAAACTCCTGGATCGCGTATTGCACGCCGCGCCCGGTGGCCTCGATCCGGCCCTCGATGCCGCCGGCATTGGCCGGCTTGCCGGTGACGCAGGCGGTGGCGTTGATGTCGTCGGGCTTGAGCCGGCGGTAGGCGTCGGCGATCCAGATCATCGTGGTTTCGTTGGTGCCCATGTCGGGGGCGGGCACGTTCTGGCTGGGGCTCAGAAAATCGTGCCGCGCCAGCTCCTGGGCGAAGCGGCGGGCGATGCGCTCGATCTCCCAGGGCTCCCACTCGGCGGGGTCGATCTTCAGCGCGCCTTTCGAGCCGCCGAACGGCAGGTCCATCAGCGCGCATTTGTAGGTCATCAGCGCCGCCAGCGCCTCGACCTCGTCGAGATTGGCGTCGGGCGAGAAGCGGATGCCGCCCTTGGCGGGGCTGATATGGTCGGAATGGACCGAGCGCCAGCCTTCGAAGGTATGCATCTGGCCGCGCAGCCGCACGCCGAAGCGGGTGACATAGGTGGCGTTGCAGACGCGGATCTTGGTCGCCAGCCCGTCTTCCATCGCGATCAGGTCGGCCGCCTCCTGGAACATCTGGTTGACGTCACTCAGAAAGGATTTGCCACTCGCCATTTTCCGTCCTCCAGTTGGTTCCGGCGTGCCGGATATTGACCAATTGGTAGGGCAGGGCGCGCGGCATGTCTATCGCCGGTTCGGCGTGGCCGGCACACGGCGCAACGCCCCTGTGCGGGGTACATCGGCCGGAATTTCGAGAAGGTCCCAATGGAGCGGGCGAAGAGATTCGAACTCTCGACCCTTACCTTGGCAAGGTAATGCTCTACCCCTGAGCTACGCCCGCGTCCTTGGGTGAGGGGGAGATATGAAATCTCGCCCGGGGCCGCAAGAGGAAAATCGCGGCGCGCACCTTTTTTTCGCCCGCGCGGCGCTCAGCGCCAGGGTTCGGGCAGCGGGTCGTCCGAAAGGATCTCGCGGATCGGCGCGGCCTGCGCCTCGGGCAGAGTGTGGAGCAGCACCCGCGTGGTGTAGTGGCCGAACATCTTGCCGTCCGGTCCGGCGAGGCCCCAGTCGTAGATCATCTCCTGGGTGAAGCGGACCTCGTCGCCGAGGTGGAGGCCGGCCATGTTGACCGGCTCGTTGGCGAGCTTGCCGGCCATCCCCGCCTGCGCCAGCGAAATCTCCGAGAGCCAGATCACCTCGGTATCCGTCTCGCCGCCCTCGACCGGGAAGGCGACCTTGAGCGACAGCGCCGGATGGCCCACGCCAACCTCACTGATCGTGGCGGTGAGCACCTGGCCGAGGTGATTGCGTGCGGTCTCGACCGCCGCACTCATCGCCGGGTCGTCGTCGGCGAAGGAGATTACCTCGTCCTGTGCGCGGGCGGGCAAGGCGGCGGCGAGCGCGAGGGCGAGGACAAGGGCGAAGCGGGTGAGGTGGGTCATGCGCGGGGCTCCGGCGGGCTTGGGCGGTTGGCGGCGAGCATGGGCAGGCCTAGGCGGCGATGCAAGCGGCGCATTGCCACCCCGGTCCGGGCCGGCGGGCGGGCACGCCCGGTGCTCACGGGATCGTGAGCGGTTTCGCCCCGCAGGGACACCCTGCCGCAGTGCAATCGGCGTGGGCTGCCCCCAGATCGACCCCAACCAGGTACCGGCGGGCCTTCTCCCCGCCTCGAAAGGCATAGACCCATGACACATATCATGATCCTCGGCAGCGGCTTTGGCGCGCTCACGGCGGTGCGCGAGATCCGCAAGGCCAAGATCGACGCGAAGATCACCGTCGTCTCGCCCAACAATCACCTCACCTACCTGCCCAGCCTGATCTGGATGCCGGCGGGCATTCGCTCGGCGGCGGATATCGACGTGGACCTCCGCCGGTTCTTCGCCCGTGAGCGCGTCGACTGGCACAAGGGCCGGGTGGCGAGCCTGCGCGAGGGCGGGCGGACGGTCGAGACCGAGGCGGGCGAGGTGCTGACCAACGATTTCCTGATCATCGCCACCGGCGGGCGCTACATCAAGAAGATGCCGGGGCTGGCCGAGCACGCGATCATCCCCTGCGAGGGCGCGGCGATGGGCCAGCTGATCCACGACCGGCTGCGCGACATGGAGGGCGGCACGGTGGCGCTGGGCTTTGGCACCAACCCGAACGAGCCGCAGGCCGTACGCGGCGGGCCGATGTTCGAATTCCTGTTCGGGATCGACACGATGCTGCGCCAGCAGGGCCGGCGCGACAAGTTCAAACTGGTGTTCTTCAACGGCGCCGAGCGTCCCGGCCAGCGGCTGGGCGAGAAGGCCGTCGACGGGCTGCTGAACGAGATGACCAGCCGCGACATCAACGTGCGCATCGGCGCCAAGCCGGTGCGGATCGAGCCCGACAAGGTGGTGACCGAACGCGAGGAGATCCACACCGACCTGGTGCTGTTCATGCCCGGCCTCACCGGCCCGCTCTGGCTCGACACCACCGAGCTGCCGCGCTCGCCCGGCGGCTTCATCCAGGCCGATCGCAAGTGCCGCGTGGTGGGTGTCGCCTGGAAAGGCACCTATGTGGTGGGCGACACCGGCTCCTACCCCGGCCCCGACTGGCTGGCGAAACAGGCGCACCAGGCCGATCTGCAGGCCGAGGCGGCGGTGGCCAACATCCGTGAAGAGATCGCGGGGCGCGAGGCGAGCCACGATTTCAAGGCTGAGCTCGTCTGCATCGTGGACTCAGTGAACAAGGGAATCCTTGTGTTCCGCGATGAAAAGCGGTCGATCTCGCTGCCGAAGATGCGGGTGTTCCACTGGGCCAAGCGTTACTTCGAACGCCATTACCTGCGCGCCTACCGGCGCTGACAGGGTGGGGGGCGCGGGCGGGTTCGCGCGCCGGGTGCCCTGCGTTCGACCGGGTTCGCCCCGCGGGCGGAGCATGACCCGTCTTGACTGCCCGGACGGCTAAGCGACGAACTCACCGGAATACCGGAAGGGGTGTATCCCCTTGACACAAGTAAGCGCATGTCCTACATTAGAGACATGGAACAGAAAAGCAAATCCGCCAGCCCGTCATTCAGCGTCCGCGACTTCTTCAAGCGGTTCCCTGACGACGAGGCCTGCCTTGAGCACATCTTCAACGTCCGCTTCGGCGAGCGTCACGTTTGCCGGGCATGCGGCGTTGAAAGCACGTTCCACCGCATGTCTGATCGCCGCGCGTGGGCTTGCGCCGCCTGCGGCGATCACCTCTACCCGACCGCTGGCACCATCTTTCAGGACACGCGCACCCCGCTCCAGGTTTGGTTCTATGCCATCTACCTCTTTGTTACGACGCGGCACGGCGTTTCTGGCAAAGAACTCCAACGTCAGCTCGGCGTCACCTATAAGACGGCTTGGCGGATGGGCCACAAGATCCGTGAGCAGATGGAAAAGTCCGATTTCTCTGGCTTCCTGTCCGGCGAAGTTGAGGCCGACGAAGCTTATATCGGGGGCCGTCAGAAAGGCTCGCGGGGCCGCTCCATAAAGGGCAAGACCGTGGTCATGGGAGTGAAGCAGCGGGGCGGTCCGATCAAGGCGCGCGTCGTTCCCAACGCTCAGAAGGTCAGCCTGCGCCCCGTGATCCTCGACAACGTGGAAAGGGGATCGCACGTCTCTACCGACGAATGGGTTGCCTATGACTTACTAACTGGTGATGGATACCATCACGGGCGTGTCAATCACCATGCAAAAGAATGGTCGCGCCTTGATGCTGGTGTGAATGTTTCGACCAACGGCGTCGAGAACTTCTGGAAGCAGTTCAAGTATTCGCTGCGCTCCACGCATACCAGCGTGTCTCAGAAGCACATGCCGAAGTATCTTGGCGAGTTCACTTTCCGCGCGAACCATCGCGCCGAGGTGAACCAGATGTTTGATCGTCTGATTGCTCGGTTCTGATCAACTTGGCGGCGGTCTCATCGAACTCCGCCCGGTCGATTGGGCCGACGCCACGGGCTTCTTCTTGAGCGACAAACTTGTGTAAGCGCCCATCTTTCAAAGCGCGGGAAAGTGACAACACTTCATCTTTCATCGGGTTGAACCTCAACACTTCTGTAGGCAAATCGTTGTAATGAGAGTAAGATTCTCTTCGCACAGGGAACGAAATGGCCAAAATTCTACACCATAAACAGATGGTTATCACAGTTCATGGCGCACGTGAAGATGGCGTTCCGTCAACTTACGTGTCCGCTGATGTTCTGAAGGCAAAGCTATCTGGGTTCCTTTCTGCGCTGAAAGAGGCTGATAGATCGACAGTAGGGCGGACAGGGAGAGATGTCTTTGTCACTTACCTCAAAACCGGCAGCGCAGAAATTGGGTTTCGTGAGGCCCAATTGAAAGGTTCACCGGACGCTTCATCATTTGAAGTGTTCCACGCATGTGCAAGCGCAATCAATGACGGCGATGCACGGGCCGCGAGTAAGTACAACGGATTGGCCAAAAAGATTGAATCCTTTAGCGCGGGAGCTGGGAAAAAATTCTCGCACATTAGCATTACCATGGACAATGAGCGCCCCCTGCGTGTCGACCCGTTTTTCCACCGCCAAGCGCAACAAGTTGTGCGCGAGCAAAAAGAGCGGGACTCTCTTACCCCGTATTTTCGTGGGACTGCGGAGGACGCGTTTGACGGCGTCGTCAAAGAAGTTGACCTAAGAGGAGCAACGCCGCTCTGCAAGCTCATTCTGTCTGGGTCAGGCAACGAGATAGACTGCACGTTCGGGAGCCTTGATACTGAGGAAATCAAGGATATTCTCGACAAGCGCAGTTGGGTTGAGGGCAAAGCAATTTATGATGGATATTCAGGACTTCCAGCCAGGCTGGAAATCACTGCGTACAGAAAAATGTCCACCGCAGGCGACCCGCGTCTGTGGAGGGGGCAAATCAAAACAGACGAAAACGACGGCTGGATAGACTTTGAGAACTTCGAGCAGTGATGATGTCTTTTGGGATTCTTGCGTTCTCGGGCGGTGGTTGACTGATAACCCGCCCGGTGACAAGGCTGACCTTGAAACAATGTTGCGGATGGCCAGAAATGGTGAACTCCGAATTTGGCACAGCACACTTATTTACACTGAAGTTCGCCCGGCGCTCCTTGAGCAGGGGAATTTTGAAAACGTAGAGCACCTAGTTTCCGATATGGAAGGGGTTCTGCTCCCGGTTTCCCCCAACCCAAACGTAATGATGGTGGCCGGAAAACTACGAGATCACCAGTTCAAACGCCCCGATGGTATCCGCCAAGCTACCGAAAAAAATCGCGTGATGTCGGTTCCAGATGCCATTCAACTGGCGACATGCCTTCACCTTCGTGACGATCGTGGTATCCCGCAAATAGAGTTTCACACCTTTGATGATGGGCGCGGGAAAAACTACGAAGAGCGTGCGGTTTCTTTGCTGCGGCTGGAAGAATATTCGAGCCATCTGAAAGACGTCCCAGAAATCCAGCAAGCGTGCGCGCTGCCGAGATTGAAACCGATTTTGCCTCAAGCAGGTCTAGGCATATTTTAACTTGTGTCAAGGGGATACACCCCTACCGGAATACCGGAATACCGGAATACCGGAATACCGGAGGAATCTTGCTTGGCTGAGCCGGATTCGTCAACGAAACAGGGGCGCAGCGGCGCGAGGCGCAGGGCGACGGAGGGGCAGATGTGCGCCCCGGCCGCGCTTGTATGGGCGTGGCCGGGGCCGCGAACGGGCCCGGATCTGCGCAGACGCAGACCTGCGGAGCAACCTGCGGCGCCCCGCAGGTTGGCCAGGGGTCAGTTTTGCGGCGAGATCGAGTTCGCGTCCATCGCCGTGCCGGCGTGTTCCCAGTTGATCGACACCTCGTCGCCCACCTTGAAGTTGGCGAAGGCCTTGGCGTTGGTGAAGTGGTAGAGGCTGCCGTCGTCGAGGGTCACCGTCATCGCGCCCGGGTTGATGGCCTGAATCGCGCCGACGGAGGTGGCGGCGCTGGCCGCACCGGCAACACCGAGGGCGGCAACGAGGGCGAGGGGAACAAGCAGTTTACGCATGATCGTATCTCCTGAATCTGCTCCTTTGCGGGAGCGTTTGGAAGTCCGATGCGTCGCTTTGTCGGGGTAGCCGGCAGTCTGCGGCGTCGGTGAAAGAGAGATGGGTGTGGGGCGGAAAATGACGAGAGGGGGGGCCGTCACGTCTTCACGATTGGCCGTGAAAGGCCGTGTACGCGCCAGAGTCGGGGCCAGCAAAAGTCGCGCAAACCCCAATACTCACGGATGAAAGGGCGCCGCCGCGGGCGCCGGGGCCACGTCAGAACGCCGAGATACGCTTGAGCAGTTCGGCGGTGTCGCGTCGCGCCGACACGTCGGCCTCGCGCAGTTCATGGCCGGGCAGCCGGGTGACGCCTGTGGTGCCGGAAAGGCGGCGCGCCACTTCCTCGGGCAGGACCGGGCGGGTGTTGGTGTCGACAAACAGGCTCTCGGCAGCGATCCCCTCGGCGTAGATGATCTCGTGCTTGTCAAACAGCACCTGATAGTAGTCGACGAAGCCGCCGGGCTCCTGCGTCACCGTCGTGCCGTTGACCAACAGGCCGGCCTTGACGAGGATCTCCTTGCGCCCGGCGCGCAGCGCATCGACGCGCTGGTAGATGAACAGCCGGTGGTTCGGGCTCACCACCAGTTCGCCGGTGTTGTTGAGCGTGCCGGGGGCGATGGTGATCGGCGCGAAGGCCCCGGTGGCGCGCAGCGTCTGCATGCCGGTCCAGCGCACGTCCTGCGGGCCGGAATCGCGGGTCAGCACCCGGTCGCCCGGTTGCAGCGCTTCGATTGGCACCTGCCGCCCATCGGCCATGGTGATCCGCGTGCCACGGGTGAAGGCGACGGTGGCGGCGGCGGCGAGCCGGGTGCGGGCGCCCTCGCGGTCGATGGTGATCAGCGCGTAGCCCGTTTTCGGGCCGAGCGGGGCCAGCGGGTAGAGGTAGACCTGCGCGATCGTGCCCTCGGCGGCGTCGACCTCGACGAACACCAGCAGTTCGCGGGTCTCGCCCGAGGCGTCCATGAAGGTGAGCAGGCTGTCGAGGTAGATCGGCGCGCCGGCCTCGCCGGTGGCACTGTCGGCGCTGACGTGGAAGGCGCCGGTCTCGTCCTGTGGCGCGAGCGCGAGGCGGATCGGGCGGGCGGCCTCGTCGAGCATGTAGATGTCTTCGTGCAGCAGCTCCGAGGCATCGGCCAGCGGCTCACCCTCGTTCACCCCATGCGACACGCGAAAACTCTCGGCGCGAAACACCGAAAGGTGCCGCACCGGCATCTCGACGGAAAACGGATGAAACGACATGACAGCTCCACAACGCGGCCCCCACCGCGACCCCGGGAAAGTAGGCGTGCGGTGCGCCTTGGTCAACAAATCCTTGATGCCGGGGCCCCTCGTGGCCGCCTCGGGGGAGGAATTGTCGCGGGCGGGGCGACAACCGGAGCGGGGTCCGGGCTTTGTCGTCGTTCCGGGCGCCGGGGCAGGGCATGGGCGAATCGGGGTCGGTTTGCTACGCCGGGGTCAGACAAGCGGAGGGCGCGCGGATGGATTTCGCGATCAGGGGCAAACGGGCGCTGGTGTGCGCCGCGTCGAAGGGGCTGGGGCGGGGCGCGGCCGAAGCGCTGGCGGGCGAGGGCGTGGCGCTGGTGCTCAACGCGCGCGGCGCCGAGGCGCTGGAGGCGACGGCGGGCGACATCCGCGCCCGCTTCGGCGTGCCGGTCGAGACGGTGGCGGGCGACATCGCCACCGAAGAGGGCCGCGCGGCGGTGCTGGCGGCGGCGGGCGAGGTCGACATTCTTGTCACCAACGCCGGCGGGCCGCCGCCGGGCGCATGGACCGATTGGAGCCGCGACGATTTCATCGCCGCCTTCGACGCCAACATGCTCTCGGCGATCGCGCTGATGCAGGCTTTGGTGCCGGGGATGATGGATCGGCGCTGGGGCCAAGTGGTCAACATCACCAGCCGGGCGGTGAAAGCGCCGCTTGCCGCGCTCGGCCTGTCGAACACCGCGCGCGCCGGACTCACCGGGTTTGTCGCGGGCATGTCGCGCCAGGTGGCGGGGTCGGGGGTGACGGTGAACAACCTGCTGCCGGGCAGCCACGATACCGACCGGCTGCGCGGCGCGGATGCGCGCAACGCGAGCCTGAAAGGGATCAGCGCAGAGGAGCAGAAGACCCGGCGCATGGCGGCCAACCCGGTGGGGCGCGACGGCACGGCGCAGGAATTCGGCGCGGTCTGCGCCTTCCTGTGCTCCGAGCAGGCGGCGTTCATCGTCGGCCAGAACCTGCTGGTCGACGGCGGCGAGGTGAACGCGACGTTCTAGGGCCAGCCCGCACCGCCACCGGGGCGCGTCACGGATGGGCGAGCAGCAGGTCGGTCGGCGGCTGCCGGATCATGTCGGCGGCGAAACTGCCCAGCACCGAGGTGGCCAGCGGGCCACGGGTATGGGCGCCGAGCGCGATCAGGTCGGGCTTCACCTCACCCAGTTTGCGCCCGAGCACGTCTTCGAGCGGGCCGGTGATGATGGCGATGTCGCCTTCGATGTCGGCCACGTCTTCTTTGCGGCGCCAGTCGGCCATCACCGCGCGCGCTTCCTGGGTAAGCTCCCGGTCCATCGCGCCGCCGGGTTTTTCCCCGGTCAGGCCGGTGAACGGCAGGTAGACGGCGTGGAACACCGACAGCGCGGCGTCCGGCGCCACCCGGCGCGCGGCGGCCAGCGCCGAAGCACAGGCCGGCGAGAAGCTGACCGGCACCAGAACGTTTTCATAATCATGGTCGGCCGGTTCACGCACCAGCAGCACCGGCGTGCGCAGCAGGCGAACCAGCCGCTCCATCGTGGTTTCGCGCAGCCGGTCGAGAAATCCGCGTGGCCGGTGCAGCCCGAGCACGACGAGATCGGCGCCGCGCGCCTTCGCCTCGGCCGGGATCACCTCCATCGGATCGCCGACCAGCACGGCGCTCTGCGCCTTTGCATCGCCCTTGTTGGCATCGACGAACCGGCGCAGCCGCGCCCCGGCATCGGCGCTGAGCCGCTCCGTTATCTCGCGCGGCATCGCATTGTCGACAACATGGATCACCTCGCACAGCGCTCCATGCTGCTCTGCCAGCCGCATTGCCCGCCGGATTGCGCGATCTGCGCGTTCCGAAAGATCAGTGGCGACAAGGATCGTTTTCATTGGAACCCCCCTTGATTTGCACAACATATATGGGGATTGCTGCGGTCCGGGACAATCAGCGCGGCGTGGTTACCTGACTTGCGGCGCCGCCTTCGGGCTGGTATCTGCGGCAAAAGAGAAATTCCCGAGCAGTTTGATCGGGTATCTGGGAACGGGTCGGCGCGGGCATGGAACCTCGGCTGGAATTGCAGGGAATCACGCGGGCCTTCGGTGGCCGGCCGGTGGTGCGTGACGTGTCGCTCTCGGTGATGGCGGGGCAGGTGACCTGCCTGCTTGGGCCCTCGGGCTGCGGCAAATCCACCACGCTGCGGATCATCGCCGGGGTGGAGCGCCCCGATACCGGCGAGATTCGCATCGACGGCAAGACCATCGTCAGCCCGGCCAGCTTCGTGCCGCCGGAGCGGCGCGGCGCGGGGCTGATGTTTCAGGATTTCGCGCTGTTCCCGCATCTGAGCGTGTTTGACAACGTCGCCTTCGGGCTGACCGGCACGCGCACGCAAAAACGCCTGCGGGTGCGTGAGCTGCTCGAAAAGGTCGGGCTGGTGCGCTACATGGAGAGCTTTCCGCACGAGCTTTCGGGCGGCGAACAGCAGCGCGTGGCGCTGGCGCGCGCGCTCGCGCCCCGGCCGCGGATCATGCTGATGGACGAGCCGTTTTCCGGCCTCGACAACCGGCTGCGCGACGGCATCCGCGACGAAACCCTGTCGATCCTCAAGGACGAGGGCACGGCGGTGCTGCTGGTCACCCACGAGCCCGAGGAAGCGATGCGCATGGCCGACGAGATCGCGCTGATGCGCCGCGGCGAGATCGTCCAGCAAGGCGCGCCCTACAATGTCTACAATGCGCCCGTCGACCGCGAGGCGGCGGCGTTTTTCAGCGATATCAACGTGATCACCGGCGAGGTGCGGGGGCTGCTCACGGAAACGGCGTTTGGCAAGTTCATGGCGCCGGGGCAGGCGGACGGCGCGAAAGTCGAAATCGTGATCCGCCCCCAGCATCTCAAGATCGACTTCGACCGGGGCGGGCAGGGGCCGGCGCCGAGCCCCGAGGCCGGGGCCTGGGCGCGCGCCATCGTCGCGCGGGCGCGGTTCATCGGCAAGGAAAGCCTGGTCGAGTTCCGCATGGAGTTCGACGGCTCCGAGCTCAAGGCCACCGTGCCCAGCGTATTCCTGCCCAAACCCGGCACGCCGCTGTGGATCGCGATCCGGCGCGACCGCTGCTTCGTGTTCCCGGTGACGCCGAAAAAGGACTGGCGCCGGCGCGAGGACTGAGCCGACCGGCACTTTATTGCGCAAGGGCGTGCATTCGGGGTTTGATCTTCCGCTTTGAAGCAATAGATACGAGCGGGAGTTTTCAAAACCATTCCGCGAAAGGAAGCGAATATGTCTATGGGTCCATGGCAGGTTTTGCTGATTGCGATCGTTGTTCTCGTTCTCTTCGGGCGCGGCAAGATCGCCTCGTTGATGGGCGAGATCGGCAAAGGCATCACGTCGTTCAAAAAGGGCGTGGAAGAAGGCAAACAGGAAATCGAAGACCAGGCGGCCGAGGTGGCGAAGGACGTCACCCCGGAAAAGGAAAAAGACGAGGCCTGATCCGGCGCCGAGGGGCCTCGCATGTTTGATATCGGGTTCACCGAACTTCTGGTCGTGGGCGTCGTCGCGTTGATCGTGGTGGGCCCCAAAGACCTGCCGATGATGTTTCGCACGCTCGGGCGATTTACCGCGCGCGCGCGCGCGCTCGGGCGTGAGTTCACCTCGGCGATGAACGCGGCCGCTGACGAAAGCGGCATGCGTGATGTCGCCAAGGATCTCAAGGGTATGACCTCGCCGAAGAGCTACGGGCTCGACAAGCTCAACGAGGCCGCCGACGCCTTCGACAAGTGGGACCCGACGAAGACCGAAAAACCGGAGGCGGCGGCAAAGCCGGTCGACCCGGAGCGCGCGGCGGATATCGAGAAGATCCGCGCCGCGACCGAAAAGGCCGGGCGCGCCAAGCTGGACCGCGAGGCGGCGGCGAAAGCCGAGGCGGCGGCGAAACCGGCCAAAGCCCCGGCGAAGACGGCCCCGGCCAAAAAGGCGCCGGCAAAGGCGCCTGCGGCCAAGGCGACCCCGGCCAAGGCCCCGGCGGCGAAGAAACCCGCCACGAAAAAACCGGCCGCAAAAAAACCGGCGGTGAAGAAGGCGCCGGCGACGCCTGCCACCAAGACTGACAAGGCGGACGACGCATGAGCCGCATCGCGGACGACATCGAAGACAGCGCCGCGCCGCTGATCGAGCACCTCGCCGAACTGCGCACGCGGCTGATCCGCGCCACGCTGGCGTTCGTGATCGGCTTTGTCATCGCGTTCGTCTTCTCGGGCACGATCCTCGACTGGCTGTTGATCCCGATCGAGGCGAGCATGCGCCAGCTCGGCAACCCCAACCCGGTGATGCAATACACCGCGCCGCAGGAATACTTCTTCACGCTGGTGCGTATCGGCATGGTGGCGGGGCTGGTGCTCTCGTTCCCGTTTATTGCCAACCAGCTCTGGCGGTTTGTCGCCCCTGGCCTCTACAAGTCTGAAAAGTCGGCGTTTCTGCCCTTCCTGATCGCCTCGCCGGCGATGTTTCTGGCCGGAGGGGCCTTTGCTCATTTCATCGTCACGCCGTTGGCGATGAAATTCTTCCTCGGCTATGCCGACGCCTCGTCGATTGTTTCGGTGTTCCTTCAGGATGGCTCGACGGAGTTGGTCGAGCCGTCGGCGAAGGGGGGCATCGAGATCGTCTTCCAGGGCAAGGTGAACGAGACCCTCGACATCACACTCAAGCTGATCGTCGCCTTCGGGCTGTCGTTCCAGCTGCCGGTGCTGCTCACGCTGATGGGCCGCGCCGGGCTGGCGACCGCCGCAGGGCTCGCCGGCGTGCGCAAATACGCCGTCGTCGGCATTCTTACGCTCGCGGCTGTCGTCACCCCGCCCGACGTGATCACCCAGGTGATCCTGTTCACCGTGGTCTACGGGCTCTACGAGATATCGATTTTCCTGGTGCGCCGCTTCGAGAAGCAACGCGAAGCGCAGCTGCGCGCCGAGGGACTCTGGGTCGACCCGGACGCGGATGCGGCCGAGGCCGAGGCCGAAGCGGCGGCGCGCGCGGCGCAGGACGACCCGATCTTTAAGGAGTTCGAAGACGACGAGGAAGCGGCCGACGCGGCGGCGCATGATGAGACGGTCTGGGAGATCGCCGAGGACGACGCCGACGGCAAGGACGACGACGAAGGCAAGAAGAGCTGATGTCGGACGACGCCCTTGCCCGCATCGCCGAGGCGCTGGAGCGGATCAGCCCGGCGCCGCGCGCCGCCCCCGATTTCGACGCGGCGGAGGCCTTCGTCTGGCACGTCTCGCCGGATCGGCTGGTGCCGGTGGAGCGGGTGGCGCGGGTGGACCTCGCGCTGCTGGTGGGCGTTGACCGGGTGCGCGATATCCTGCTGGAGAACACGCGCCAGTTTGCCCGTGGCCTGCCCGCCAATAATGCCCTGCTCTGGGGCGCGCGTGGCATGGGCAAGAGCTCGCTGGTGAAGGCGGTGCACGGCGCGGTGAACGCCGAGGGCCCGGCCCTGAAGATCGTCGAGCTGCAACGCGAAGACCTGCCCAGCGTGGGCCGGTTGCTCACCCACCTGCGCGCCAGCGATCACCGGTTTCTGCTGTTCTGCGATGATTTGTCGTTCAGCCATGACGATGAGCACTACAAGAGCCTGAAAGCGGTGCTCGACGGCGGTATCGAGGGGCGGCCCGACAATGTCGTGCTCTACGCCACCTCGAACCGGCGCCACCTGATGCCGCGCGACATGATCGAAAACGAGCGCTCCTCGGCGATCAACCCGTCGGAAGCGGTGGAAGAGAAGGTGTCGCTGTCGGACCGGTTCGGGCTCTGGCTCGGCTTCCATCCCTGCAGCCAGGACGAATACCTGGCGATGATCCGAGGCTATTGCGCCGCCTACGGCATCGGCATCGACGACGCGACCCTGCGCGCCGAGGCGATCGAGTGGCAGGCGACGCGTGGCGCGCGCTCGGGCCGGGTGGCCTGGCAATACGTGACCGACCTTGCCGGGCGGCGCGGCGTGGAAATCCGCCGCTAAAGCGCGCGCCTCTGCGCATCCGCGCTGGCCGGTCCGGGGCCTTCCCGCCCAGCGGCGCCCGCCTCTCCCTTGCACAACCGCCGCTTGCGCCACTAGTCTGTCATCGACGCTTGCTAGGATTGCCTCTGCCCGCATGTCGGGCCGCGACGATGGGGACTGCCATGGACCTGCGCCAGGCGCTGCGCCGCTACACGAAGAAGGACAACCGGCTGGCCTACGCGAGCCTGCTGGGCAATCTCGCGGTCTATGCCGGCGCGGCGGTCCTGGCGGTGGTGGCGGTCGACCAGGGGCGCTGGCTGGCGGCCGCACCCGCCATCGCGGCACTCGCGGTCGCCGGGGTGCGGCTCTACGTGCTGCAGCACGATCTCGGCCATCTCTCGCTGTTCGAGACAAAAAAGCTCAATGAAATCTGGGGCTACCTGGTCTCGCCCTTCACCATGGCCGCCTATCCGCAGATGCGCCACAATCACAACCTGCACCATGCCTACGTCGGCGATCTCGATGCGCGCGAGACCACCGAGATCCACACCATGACCTTACGTGAATGGCACACGGCCGGGCCTTGGCACAGGCTCTGCTACCGGCTCTACCGCGCTCCGCTGGTGCTGATCCCGGTCGGCGCGCTCTACACCTATTTCATCGCCTACCGCTGGCCGAAGAACGCCGGCACAGTCGGCACGATTGCGATCCTCGCGCATAACCTGGCAATCCTGGGCTATTTCGCCCTGCTTTACGCCTGGGCGGGCTGGGCCGGGGTGCTCACCGTGGCGCTGGCAATTTGGCTCGGGGGCATGCTCGGGGTCTTCCTCGTCTATCTCCAGCACAATTTCGAGGGCACCTGGTGGGACCGCCGCCCCGGCCTCGATATCGAGCGCGCGGCGATCCAGGGCGGGTCGTGCCTCGATTTCGGCTGGCTGTTCGACGAGGCGGTGGCGAATATCACCAAGCACGACATTCACCACCTGGTGGCGGCGATCCCCTCCTATCGGCTGCGCGCGGCGCACCGGGCGCTGGAACAATCCTATCCGCTGCGGCGGATCTCGTTTCGCGAGGCGCTGCGGGCCTTCACCCTGAAGCTCTGGGACGAGGAGGGCGAGGCGCTCGTGCCATTCCCAAAAAGGCACGCGGCCCGGTCTGCGCCGCGCCCGGCGGCATAGATGAAGCGGATCGCGATCTTCTGCGACGGCACCTGGAACCGGTCCGACGCGAAAACCCCCACCCACGTGGTGCGTCTCGCCCAATCGGTTGCGCCCGAGGGGGCCGACGGCGTGGCGCAGGTGCCGCTCTACCTGCCCGGCGTCGGCGCGGGGCAGGGGGTGACCAAGCTGGCCCGCCTGTCCGACCGGATCATGGGCGGGGCGTTCGGCTGGGGGCTCGATACCCGGGTTCTCGAGGCCTACCGCGCCCTCGTTTTCGCCTTCGAGCCGGGCGACGCGATCCATATCTTCGGCTTTTCGCGCGGCGCCTATACCGCGCGCTCGCTGGCCGGGCTGATCCGCACCGCCGGCATTCCGCCCAGCCTCGCCACCGATCGCATCCCCGAGGCGATGAACATGTACCGCGCGCGTGGCCCCGATACCCACCCCGACAGCGAAATCTCCAAGCGCTTCCGCGCGAGCCTCTCGCCCGATACGCCGACGTCGCACGAAGATGCCAAATGGCGGGCAGACCGGGGCATGCCCTGGTGCGATCCGCTGAAGATCGTCTATCTCGGGGTCTGGGATACGGTCGGTGCGCTGGGGCTTCCCGGCTTCCTCGGCGCCTTGCCGCGGCTTCTCAACCAGCACTACGCCTTCCACGACACCGAATTGTCGCGCTCGGTCGCGGCGGCGCGCCACGCGGTGGCGATTGACGAGCGGCGGCGGCATTTCCCGCCCGCGCTCTGGTCGAACCTCGCCCGGCTGAACGCGCGCGCGGTGGAAGATCCCGACCGCGCCGGCGCGCCCTACCGCCAGCTCTGGTTTCCCGGCAACCACGGCATCGTTGGCGGCTCAGGCCGGGTGCCGGAGCTGTCGGCCTTCCCCACCGCCTGGATCGCCGAGGGGGCCGCGGCGCAGGGGCTCGGGTTCCGCCCCGACCGGCTGGCGGCGCTCACCGGCCTCGCCGACGCGGGCGTCGACGACAAGGGCGCGCCGCAGCGCCCGGGCCCGGGCAACCTTTTCGGCTTCATGCTGCGCGACCGCACACTTCCCGACGCGGACCCGTCCCTGGTCAGCGACGCAGGCCGCGAACGGGCGATGCGGATGGGCTGGCGGCCCCCGACGCTCGCCCCGGTGATGGACGCGCTGATCGAACTTTAGGCTTTTTCTTGGCTCAAATACCTCCGCCGGAGGCAAAAAGGTTATTGGCGCACCGGTGACGTCCATGCCTCCGGCGGGCGTATTTCCACCAAGAAAAAGAGCCGGTTCAGGCGAGCTGGCCCTCGGCCGAAATCCGCGTCCTGCCACCGAGATAGCCGTGCAGCACCTCGGGCAGCGTCACCGAGCCGTCGGCTTCCTGGCCGTTTTCCAGCACCGCGATCAGGCACCGGCCGACGGCGAGGCCGGAGCCGTTCAGCGTGTGCAGGTATTCGGGCTTGGCGCCGGGTTCGGGGCGGAACCGGGCGTTCATCCGGCGGGCCTGGAAATCGCCGGTGCTGGAGACCGACGAGATCTCGCGGTAGGTATCCTGCCCCGGCAGCCAGACCTCGATATCGAAGGTGCGCCGTGCGCCGAAGCCGGTGTCGCCCGAGCACAGCTCGATGGTGCGGTAGGGCAGGCCCAGCTTTTCGAGGATCCCCTCGGCGCGGCGCGTCATCGCCTGCTGTTCGGCCTCGCTCTCCTCGGGCCGGGTGATCGACACCATCTCGACCTTCTCGAACTGGTGCTGGCGCAGCATGCCGGCGGTGTCTTTGCCCGCGCTGCCCGCCTCGGAGCGGAAGCACTGGGTATGGGCGACGTAGCGCAGCGGCAGGTCGGCGCCTTCGACGATCTCGCCGTTGACGAAATTGGTCAGCGTGACCTCGGCGGTGGGGATCAGCCACCAGCCTTCGCGGGTCTGGTAGCTGTCTTCGCCGAACTTCGGCAGCTGCCCGGTGCCCAGCATCATCTCTTCGCGCACCAGCACCGGGGTGATCGCCTCGGTCAGGCCGTTCTCGTCGACATGGGTGTCGAGCATGAACTGCGCCAGCGCGCGGTGGACCCGGGCGACGGCACCCGACATTACAGCGAAGCGCGCGCCCGAGAGCTTGGCGGCGAGCTCGAAGTTGAGCCCGGTTTGCGTGGCGGCGAGCTCGAAATGCTCGCGCGGTTTGAAGCTGAAGACGCGCGGCGTGCCCCAGCGCTTCACTTCGACGTTATCGGTCTCGTCGGCGCCGTCGGCCACGTCGTCGGCCATCACGTTGGGCAGGCCCATCAGGAGGGCGGTCAGCGCCGCGTCCTTGGCTTTGGCCTCGTCGCCGAGGCGGGCGATGTCGGCCTTCTTCTCGGCCACCAGCGCGCGCAGCCGCTCGAACTCGGCCTCGTCGCCGCGCGCCTTGGCGGCGCCCACGTCCTTGGCCGCCTTGTTGGCCTCGGCCTGGGCGGTTTCGGCGGCGGTGATCGCCGCGCGGCGGGCCTCGTCGAGCCCCAGCACGTCGTCCGACACGCCCGACAGGCCCCGGCGCGCCATGGCGGCGTCGAAGGCGGCGGGGTTGTCGCGGATCAGGCGGATATCGTGCATGGGGGCCTCCCGATTGAATTCAGTTTCGCGCCCCCCATATGCCCCAGACGACCGCGCATTTACAGGGGCAAAAGCACCGGTAAAAACAGGGTGTGCCTTGCTTGCCAATCGCCCCCCCCCCCGCGTAGGGTGCGCGCCAATCGACAGGGGCCCGGCCCCGCTGACAGAGGACGACCCACATGTTCGTTACGCCCGCATTCGCTCAAGGAGCGGCGGCCCCCGTCGGGGGGATGCTCAATTCCATGCTGATTCCGATGATCCTGGTGTTCGGGATCATGTGGTTCTTCCTGATCCGCCCGCAGCAGAAGAAGATGAAGCAAGACGAGGCGATGCGGAATGCGCTGCGCCGGGGCGACAAGGTGCTGACCACCGGCGGCATCATCGGCAAGGTGACCAAGGTCAAGGACGATGGCGAGATCGAGGTCGAGATTGCCGCGAACGTGAAGGTCCACGTGACCAAGTCGTCGATCGTCCAGGTGATGTCGAAGACCGAGCCTGCCGCCGAGGGCTGAGCCCGCCGGCGGCCAGCGATAGGGGCCCTACATGCTGCAATATCCTCTCTGGCGGCGGATCGTCGTGATCGGGCTCGTGGTGCTGGGCCTCGTCTACGCCACCCCGAACCTGTTCTACCCGCGCGTCGAAACCCACAACGACGCGGTGGCGGCGATCGAGAAATTCGGCACCACCCCCGAGCGCGAGGCCGATCTTTCGGCCTGGCCCGACTGGATGCCGTCGAGCCTGGTCAACCTTGGGCTCGACCTGCGGGGCGGCGCGCATCTGCTCGCCGAGGTGAAGGTGGAAGATGTCTATGCCCACCGGATGGATGCCTACTGGCCGGAAGTGCGCGACGCGCTGCGCGATGCGCGCGACACGGTCGGCGCGGTGCGCCGGATCGACGCGCCCACGGGCCTGCTCAAGGTGCGCATCGGCGATCCGGCGGGCATGGCCAAGGCGCTCGACGCGGTGCGCGCGCTGGCCTCGCCGGTGGTCACCCTGACCGGTGTCGGTTCCGACGATATCGAGGTGTCGGGCGAGGGCGACGTGATCACGGTGCAGTTATCCGAGGCCGAGAAGCTCGCCACCGATGACCGCACCATTCAGCAGAGCCTTGAGATCATCCGCCGCCGCGTCGACGAGGTCGGCACCCGCGAGCCGACGATCCAGCGTCAGGGCGAACGGCGCATTCTGATTCAAGTGCCGGGCCTCGGCTCGGCCGAAGAACTGAAAGCGCTGATCGGCACGACCGCGCAGCTCACCTTCCAGCCGGTGGTCAGCCGCACCTCCGACGCGACGGCCCGTCCGGGGCCGCGCCAGGTGCTGCTGCCGTCGATGGACGAAGCCGGCATCTACTACGTGCTCGAGGAGACCCCGGTGGTGACCGGCGAGGAGCTGACCAACGCGCAGCCCACCTTCGACCAGAACGGCCGCCCCGCCGTCAACTTCAAGTTCAACGTCTCGGGCGCGCGCAAATTCGGCGAATACACCGCCAACAACGTCGGCTCCCCCTTCGCCATCGTGCTCGACGACGAGGTGATCTCGGCGCCGCGCATCAACGAGGCGATCCCCGGCGGTTCGGGCATCATCACCGGCAATTTCACGGTGGAAGAATCGACCAATCTCGCGGTGCTGCTGCGCGCCGGGGCGCTGCCGGCCGAGATGAGCTTTCTCGAAGAGCGCACCATCGGCCCCGAGCTGGGCGCCGATTCGATCGCCGCCGGCAAGATCGCCTCGCTGGTGGCCTTCGCCGGTGTGTTGGTCGTGATGGCACTGTCCTACGGCTGGTTCGGCCTGATCGCGAACGTCGCGCTGATCCTGAACGTCGGCATGGTGTTCGGGTTCCTGTCGGCGATCGGCGCAACCCTCACGCTGCCCGGCATCGCCGGCATCGTGCTCACCATCGGCATGGCGGTCGACGCCAACGTGCTGGTGTTCGAGCGCATCCGCGAAGAGCTGCGCGCCGGGCGGGGTCCGGCCCGCGCGATCGAACTTGGCTACGAAAAGGCGCTGTCGGCGATCATCGACGCCAACATCACCACCTTCATCACCGCCGTGATCCTGTTCGTGATGGGGTCGGGCCCGGTGAAGGGCTTTGCCGTCACCCTGGCGCTCGGCATCCTCACCTCGGTTTTCGCCGCGATCTACGTGACGCGGCTGATGGTGGTGATGTGGTTCGAACGCCGCCGCCCGAAAGAAATCGAGGTCTGAGAGATGCGCCTGAAACTCGTCCCCGACAACACCAACTGGGATTTCTTCTCCCGAATGCCGATCACGCTCGGCTTCTCCGGCCTGCTCGTGGTGATCTCGATCGCGTCCTTCTTCGCCTTCGGGCTCAACTTCGGCATCGACTTCCGGGGTGGTACCACGATCCGCACCCAGACCGTGGTGCCGGTCGACGTCGGCGCCTTCCGCCAGGCGATTGCGCCGCTGGGGCTCGGCGACATCTCGATCACCGAGGTGTACGATCCGAGCTTCGGCCCCGACCAGAACGTGTCGATGGTCCGCATCGAGGCGCAGAACGAAGAGGAATCGATCAGCCCTGAAACGATTGCGGCGGTCGAGGATTCGCTGCGGGTGATCGCGCCGAAGGTCCAGATCCTTTCGGTCGAGAGCGTTGGCCCGAAGGTGTCGGGCGAATTGGTGATGACGGCGGTCGAATCCGTGATCGCCGCGATCTTCGCGGTGCTGATCTACATCTGGCTACGGTTCGAGTGGCAGTTCGCCGTCGGCGCCGTGGTGGCGTTGGTGCATGACGTGCTGATCACCATCGGTGTGTTCGCGCTGTTCCAGGTTCGGTTTGACCTGTCGACCATCGCGGCCCTGCTCACTATCGTCGGCTATTCGCTGAACGATACCGTGGTGGTGTTTGACCGGGTGCGCGAAAACCTGCGCCGGTACAAGGTGATGGAGCTGAAAGAGGTGCTGAACCTCTCGATCAACGAGACCATGAGCCGCACGGTGATGACCTCGGGCACGACCCTGCTCGCCCTCATCGCCCTGCTGGTGCTCGGCGGCGACGTGATCCGGGGCTTCGTCTTTGCGATGACCTTCGGCATCATCATCGGCACCTATTCCTCGGTCTTCGTCGCCTCGGCCTTCCTGCTCAAGCTCGGCGTGAAGCGCGACTGGTCGAAGCCGGATGGCGAGGCCGGCACGCAATTCGCCGACGTGGATGCCTGATGCGCTGGCCGGGCTTTTCGAGACGCCCGGCCTGATCTGGCTTGCTCTCACCTTCAGCCTGGCCGGGCTCGTGCGCGGCTTCACCGGCTTCGGCACGGCGCTGATCTTCATGCCTGTGGGCGCGCTGTTTCTGCCGGTGCCGGTCGCGATTGCCGTGCTCATGCTGGCCTCGATGGTCACCTGGCCGCTGATCGTGCCGCGCGCGCTGCGCGAGGCCGACCGGCCACAGGTGAGCGTGCTGGCGCTGGCCGCCCTGGCCACCGCGCCGCTCGGTGTGTGGCTGCTGAGCTGGGCCGACCGCGACGCGTTGCGCTGGGCGGTATCGCTGGCGGCGGCGCTGACGCTCGCGGCGCTGGTTACGGGCTGGCGCTACCACGGGCGGATCCGCTGGCCCGGGCTGGCGGCGATCGGCGGCGTGGCGGGCGTGCTCGGCGGCACCACCGGGCTGACCGGACCGCCGGTGATCCTGTTCTACCTCGCCGGCACGCTGGGCGCGGCGGCGGTGCGCGCCAACACCATCCTGTTTCTCGCGGTGCTCGATATCGGCATCGTCGCCAACCTCTGGCTGCGCGGGCTGCTGAGCTGGGAGATCGTGCCGCTGAGCCTTGGCCTGGCGTTGCCTTACGGGGTGGGGATCGCGGTCGGGCAGGGGCTGTTTCACCCCGACCGCGAGCGTGCCTACCGGCGGCTGGCCTACGCGGTGATCCTCGCCGCGATCCTCACCGGCCTGCCGCTGTTCGACTGAGATCGGTGCGGATGCGGCGCCTCTCAAGCGTAGCGTTTCACTAACACTCTATCCGGCGATTCCGAAGAAAAACGTGTGATAACATTGCATTGGAGCGTTTCCAGTTTTCCGGTATTCCGGAATACCGGAAAACTGGAAATGTGCATATTTTAAGAGGTGTCTTGCGGCGCGAATGCCGCGGGCCGGGCCCGTCGTGCCGGTCGCCGTCGCCGCGCGTCTCGCCCGGTCACCGCCGCGCCCCGCGACCGCCTGACGCTTTCCTTCCCCCGCAAATCCCGCTACCAAGGCGCCCATGCAAGTGACCGAAATCACATATGCCGATGCCCGCCCAATCGACGGCTACGGCCCAGGCTTTTTCCGCGTCGGCGGCGAGGTTCTGCGCGGCGCGGTGGTGGTCACGGCGCGGGCCGCACGCGGCTGGGGCGGGATCGACGACGCCGACGCGCTCACCGCGCTGACGGCCTCGGTCGACGTGATCCTGCTGGGCACCGGGGCGGAGATGACCGGCGCACCCGCCGCACTGACCGCCATGGTCGAGGCCGCCGGCATCGGGCTTGAGCCGATGTCCACGCCCTCGGCCTGCCGCGCCTACAACGTGCTTCTGGCCGAAGGCCGCCGGGTCGCGCTGGCGGCGCTGCCGGTGTGAGCGGCGCGATGGAGCTGTCCGCCACCGACCTGACCGTTTCGCGCGGCGGCGTGCCTGTGCTGGAAGGGCTCACCTTCACCCTCACGCCGGGGCAGGTGCTGGTGCTGCGCGGCCCGAATGGTTCGGGCAAGACCACGCTGTTGCGCACGCTCGCGGGGCTTCAGCCGCCGATGGCCGGCACGATCAGCCTGCCGCCCGAGGCGATCACCTATGGCGCCCATGCCGACGGGCTGAAAGCCACGCTCACGGTGGCCGAAAACCTGGGCTTCTGGGCCAGCGTCCACGGCACCCATGACATCGAGCCGGCGCTCGCCCGGTTCAACCTGCTGGGGCTTCGGGGCCGGGCCGCGCAGAGCCTTTCGGCCGGGCAGAAACGCCGGCTTGGCCTGGCGCGGCTGCTCGTCACCGGTCGGGCGATCTGGCTGCTCGACGAGCCCACCGTCTCGCTCGACCAGGCCTCGGTCACGCTGTTCGCCGATGCCGTGCGCGCCCATGTGGCCGCTGGCGGCGCGGCGCTGATCGCCACCCATATCGACCTCGGGCTCGAAGCCGATATCTTCGACGTGGCCCCGTTCAAGGCAGACCCGAACGGCGCGATCCGCACACCCACCCCGTTTGACGAGGCGTTCGAATGATCGCGCTGCTGGCCCGTGACCTGGCGCTGGCGATCCGTGCCGGCGGGGGCTTCGGCCTCGGCCTCGCGTTTTTCCTGATCGTCTCCACACTCGTGCCCTTCGCCGTCGGCCCCGAGGCGGCGGTGCTGGCGCGCATCGCCCCCGGCATCCTCTGGGTCGGGGCGCTGCTCGCCTGCCTGCTCTCGCTCGACCGCATCTTCCAGCTCGATTTCGAGGACGGCTCGCTCGACCTGCTCGCCACCGCGCCGATCCCGATGGAGGGCACCGTGGCGATGAAGGCGCTGGCGCACTGGATCACCACCGGGCTGCCACTGGTGATCGCCGCACCGGTGTTTGGCGCGCTGATGAACATGGATGAGGCGGGCTACTGGTGGATCTTCGTCACGCTGCTGCTCGGCACCCCCGCGCTCAGCATGATCGGCGCCTTCGGCGCGGCGCTCACCGTGGGGCTGAAGCGCGGTGGGCTGCTGCTCAGCCTGCTGGTGCTGCCGCTCTACATCCCGACGCTGATCTTCGGCGCCGAAGCAGCCACGCGCGGGATCGGCGGGTTTGACAATTCCACCCCGCTGTTCATGCTCGCCGGCATCACCGCAGCCTCGGTCGCGCTGCTGCCCTTTGCCGCCGCCGCGGCGATACGTATCAACCTGCGCTGACGGGGATCAGCCAGCGCAATCGTGAACCCGGATACCTTGCGCCGACGCGCAACCGCACATAGAGAAACGCCATGTCAGACATGCATCGCACCAAGCAGGCCAAAGACCGGTTCAACTTCCTCTGGGAATGGGCGAACCCGGTCAAGTTCATGTGGTTTTCCGGCAAGGCCCTGCCGTGGCTGATCGCGCTCACCGCGCTCTCGCTGGCGGTCTCGCTCTACTGGGGCTTTTTCCTCACCCCCGAGGCGGTCAACTTCGGCTCGTCGGTGAAGATCATCTACGTCCACGTACCGACCGCCACGGTGGCGATCTCGGCCTGGTTCATGATGCTGGTGGCCTCGCTGATCTGGCTGATCCGCCGCCACCACGTCTCGGCGCTGGCCGCCAAGGCTGCCGCCCCCGTGGGCATGGTGATGACGATGATCGCACTGGCCACCGGCGCGATCTGGGGCGAGCCGATGTGGGGCACCTACTGGGCCTGGGATCCGCGCCTGACCTCGTTCCTGATCCTGTTTCTGTTCTACCTTGGCTACATGGCGCTCTGGGCCGCGATCGAGAACCCGGATACCGCCGCCGACCTTACTTCGGTGCTGGCCGTGGTCGGCTCGGTGTTCGCGTTTCTCTCGCGCTACGCCGTCAACTTCTGGAATCAGGGGCTGCACCAGGGCGCGACGCTCAGCCTCGACAAGGAAGAGAACATTGCCGACACCTACTGGATTCCCCTGGTGATTGGCATCGGTGGCTTCATGCTGTTCTTCGTGACGATGGTGTTCATCCGCACCCGCACCGAGATCCGCAAGCGGCGCATTCATGCGCTCGAACTTCGTGAAAGGATGGCCGATGCCTGAACTGGGAAAATACGCTGGCGCCGTTCTCGGTTCCTGGAGCGTCACGCTGGGGCTGCTGGCGCTGCTGGTGGCGGTCACCTGGATGCAATCGCGCAAGGCCAAGCAGGCGCTCGACGCGATCGAGGCGCGGCGCAAGGGCGGGGAGAGCTGAGCGATGAAAATCAAGCCGATGATGGCGCTGCCGCCGCTGATCTTCGCCGCCCTCGCGGCGATGTTCCTGTGGGGGATGAACCGCGACGACCCGACCGCGCTGCCGTCCACCCGCGAAGGCGGGCCGGTGCCGGCGCTGACGCTCGCCGCGTTCGACGGCGTGGCGCCCTTCACCGTCGAAGACCTTGCCAGCGGCGAGGTTCTGCTGGTGAACTTCTGGGCGAGCTGGTGCGCGCCCTGCCGCGCCGAGCATGAGCAATTGCTGACGCTGTCGCGCGACGGTGTGAAGATCTACGGCATCAACTACAAGGACACGCCGGCCAAGGCGCAGCGGTTCCTCGACGAGCTGGGCAATCCCTTCACCTGGCTGTCGGCCGACCCGTCCGGGCGCACCGGCCTCGATTGGGGTCTCTACGGCGTGCCCGAGACCTATATCATCGACGCCAACGGCATCGTGGTGAAACGGTTCGCCGGGCCGATCACGGCAAGCATCCTCGAAAAGACCATTCGCCCGGCGATCGAAGAGGCGCGCGCGCAGGCCAATTGAGCGGCGCCCCGGCGCAGGGTTCGCAGCCGTGGCGGCAACGCCTGCAAACTCCCAGGGGTTTCGAGCAAAAAATTAGGGGCAAGCCGCGTGGCCTGCCCCTTTTTCTTGTACCAACTACTCCAAGGTCCGGGGCGGTGCCCCGGTCCGACGGCTCAGCCTTCCAGAATCACCAGCGCGTGGCGCTTCTTGCCGGCCGAGAGCTTGATCGGCGCGGCCAGATCGGCGGCGGCGATCATCAGCCCGGCGTCGGTCACGTCTTCGTCGTTCATCTTCGCGCCGTTGTCGGCAATCAGCCGCTTGGCCTCCTTGCCCGATTTGGCCAGCCCCGAGCGCACGATCAGCTGGACGATCGAGATGCCGTCGGCCACCTCCGCAGGCGTGAGTGCGAGGGTGGGCAGATCGTCGCCCACGCCGCCTTTCTCAAACACTTCGCGCGCCGTGGCCTCGGCGGCTTCGGCGGCGGCGCGGCCATGCAGCAGCGCCGTCACCTCATTGGCCAGCACGATCTTGGCATCGTTGATCCCGGCCCCCTCGGCTTTGCCCAGCCGCTCGCACTCGTCCAGCGGCAGCTCGGTGTAGAGCTTGAGGAAGCGGCCCACATCGGCGTCGGTGGTGTTGCGCCAGAATTGCCAGAATTCGTAGGGGCTGAGCAGATCGCCGTTCAGCCAGACCGCACCGGAGAGGGATTTGCCCATCTTCTTGCCGTCCGAGGTGGTGAGCAGCGGCGAGGTGAGGCCGTAGATCTCGGCGTCGAGCACGCGCCGGGTCAGGTCGATGCCGTTGACGATATTGCCCCACTGGTCCGAACCACCCATCTGCAGCAGACAGCCATAGCGCCGGTTCAGCTCAAGGAAGTCGTAGGCTTGCAGGATCATGTAGTTGAATTCGAGGAACGACAGCGACTGCTCGCGGTCGAGCCGCGATTTGACGCTCTCGAAGGACAGCATCCGGTTCACCGAGAAGTGCCGGCCGATATCGCGCAGGAAATCGAGGTAGTTGAGCGCGTCGAGCCACTCGGCGTTGTTGACCATGACCGCGTCGCCGGCCGCCTCGCCGAAGGTCACGTAATGCGAAAACACCTGTTTGATCCCGGCGATGTTGGCGTCGATCTGCTCGGGTGTCAGCAGCGGGCGTTCGTCGGCGCGAAAGCTCGGATCGCCCACCTTGGTGGTGCCGCCGCCCATCAGCACGATCGGCTTGTGGCCGGTCTTTTGCAGCCAGCGCAGCATCATGATCTGGATCAGGGAGCCGACGTGCAGCGACGACGCCGTCGCATCAAAGCCGATATAGGCCGGGACCACACCGTTCAGAAGCGCCTCGTCGAGCGCCTGGTAATCGGTGCAATCGGCGAGAAAGCCGCGCTCGATCATCACGCGCATGAAGTCGGATTTCGGGTGGTAGGTCATCGGGTTTACGTCCATATTTTCGGCTGACGCCTCTATATCGGGGGCAGGGGCGAAGGGGAAGCCATGAAGCTTGCGGGGCCGGTGCGCGCGCTGGGGGCGATGTCGGGCACGTCACTCGATGGGGTCGATGCCGCGGTGATCGAAACCGATGGCGAGCGGCTGTTGGGCTTTGGCGAAAGCGGCTACCGCGCCTATACCGACGCCGAGCGCGAGACGATCCGCGCCGCCCTTGGGCACTGGCCCGGTGAGGCTGGGGTCGCGGGTGCGGCGCTGGTGGTCGAGACGGCCCATGCCCAGCTTCTGGAGATGTTCAAGGACGTGGTGCTGGTCGGCTTTCATGGCCAGACGCTGGCGCATGATCCAAGGGGGCGGGGCACCCACCAGGCTGGCGATGGCGCGCGGCTGGCGCAGGTGTTGGGGCGGGCAGTCGTCTGGGATTTCCGCTCCAATGACGTGGGCTTTGGCGGCGAGGGCGCGCCGCTCGCGCCGTTCTACCATTTCGCGTTGGCCAAGTGGATCGCCGCCTCGGCGCCGCTGGCGTTTCTCAATCTCGGCGGCGTGGGCAACCTCACCTGGATCGATCCGGCGAAGGACAGGCCCGAGGACGCGGGCGCGCTGCTGGCGTTCGATACCGGCCCGGCGAATGCGCCGCTGAACGACCTCGTCGCTGCGCGGCTGAGCTTGCCGTTTGATCAGGATGGCGCACTTGCCGCCGCCGGCACCGCTGACGAAAGCGTGGTCGCAGCCTTCCTCGATCATGCCTATTTCTACCGCATGCCGCCCAAGTCGCTCGACCGCAACGGTTTCGCAAACCTGGCTGATGCCGTGGCCGGTCTCGCCGATGCCGATGCCGCCGCCACGCTGGCCGCCTGCGCCGTCGCGGCCGTGGTGCGGGGGATGGAGCATTGCCCCAGCCCGCCCGCGCGCTTGCTGGTCACCGGTGGCGGGCGTCACAACGCGGCGTTGATGGCGGGGCTCTCGGTGGCGCTCGACATCCCGGTCGAGCCGGTTGAAGCGGTCGGCCTCGACGGCGACATGCTGGAAGCCCAGGCCATGGCCTTCCTCGCCGTCCGCGTCGCGCGCGGGTTGCCCACCTCCTGCCCGTCCACCACGGGGGTGGCCGCAGCGGTCGGGGGCGGGATCATCTCCGCGCCGGATTGACCTTCATCTTGGCGAAAATACTCGCGGCCCCGGGCTATCCGCCCGCGTCCAACGCCCGGGCGAGGGCGCAGAAGTGCTCAAGGTCGATCTCCTCGGCCCGCGACGTGGGCTTGATGTCGACGCTTTCCAACACCCGCTCGATCTCGGGGTGCAGGCCCTTCAGCGAGGCGCGCAGCATCTTGCGGCGCTGCTGAAAGGCCGTCGCGGTGAGGTGCTGCAGGGTCGCGGCCCTGGCCGGGAAGCGCGGCTCGGGCAACGCCACGAAATGCACCACCGCCGAATGCACCTTGGGCGGCGGGGTGAAGGCCTCGGGCGGCAGCTCCAGCACCACCCGCGCGTCGGTGCGCCACTGTGCCAGGATCGCGAGCCGGCCATAGGCCTTCGAGCCGGGTTTGGCGACGATCCGGTTGGCCACTTCCTTCTGAAACATCAGCGTGAGGCTTTGCCAGAACGGCGGCCAGCTCTTCGGCGTGAGCCAGCGCACCAGAAGCTCGGTGCCGATGTTATAGGGCAGATTGGCCACCACGCGGATCGGCGGGGTGAGATAGGCGGTCGGGTCGATCGCCAGCGCATCGGCGTTCAACACCTCGAGCCGGCCGGGGTAATGCGCGGCGATCTCGGCCAGCGGCCCCATCGCGCGGGCATCCTTCTCGACCGCCAGCACTTTGCGCGCCCCCTCCGCCAGCAGCCCCCGGGTGAGCCCGCCGGGGCCGGGGCCGACTTCCAGCACGTCCGACGCGCTCAGATCGCCGGCCTGGCGGGCGATCTTGGCGGTGAGGTTGAGATCGAGCAGAAAGTTTTGGCCGAGCGATTTTTTCGCCGTCAGCCCGTGCGTGGCGATCACCTCGCGCAAGGGCGGCAGCCCGTCGAGCGCGCTCATGCCCTGGCCTTTCCGGCGGCCATGTCGCGCGCCATGCGCAGCGCGGCGATCAGCGACGAGGGATCGGCGGTGCCGGTGCCGGCGATGTCAAACGCGGTGCCATGGTCGGGCGAGGTGCGCACGAAGCCGAGACCCAGCGTCACGTTCACGCCGGAGGCGAAATCGAGCGTCTTGATCGGGATCAGCGCCTGGTCGTGATACATGCACACCGCCACGTCGTAGCGCGCGCGCGCCGGCGGGTGAAACATCGTGTCGGCGGGCAGGGGGCCGGAAAGGTCGAACCCCTCGGTGCGCAAGCGGTCGAGCAGCGGCGCGATCATCTCGATCTCCTCGCGCCCCATCGCGCCCTCTTCGCCGGCATGCGGGTTCAGCCCGGCCACGGCGATGCGCGGCGGGCGGCCAAGCTCGGCCGTCAGCCCGTCGCGGGTAATGCGCAAGGTGGCTTCGAGCAGCTCGGGGGTGAGCGCGCCAGGCACGTCCGCAATCGGGATGTGGATCGTCGTCGGCACCACCCGCAGCTCGGAACAGGCGAGCATCATCACCACGCGCTCGACGCCCGCGAGATGGGCGAGGTACTCGGTATGGCCGGGAAAGGCGAAGCCCGCGCCGTCATGCAGCGCCTTTTTGTGGATCGGGTTGGTGGTGACGGCGGCGGCGCGCCCGGCCTGCACCAGCGCCACGCCCTCGCGGATCGCCTCGACCACATGCGCGGCGTGCCCCGGCTGCGCCACGCCCGGCACCCGGGGGCCAGCGAAATCGCGCGCCAGCACCGGCAGCCCGCGCGCCATCGCCGCGCCGGCCTGCTCGGGTGCGTCGATCAGCACCATCGGCGTGCCCTCGGGCAGGTGCGTCGGATCGCCGATCAGGAAAAACGCGAGCTCACCCTTGAGCGCCTGCCACGCCAACGCGGCGATTACCGGGCCGACCCCGGCCGGTTCGCCCGAGGTCAGCGCAATGGGACGGGCGGACATCGCGCTCAGTAGGTCTCGATACGCGCATTAGCGCGCTTTTCTTCGAGGAAGAACTGCGCCAGCGTGCCGGTGCGCTTGTTGCGCAGCTGGTCCTCGACCATCTCGCGGGTCAGCGAGCGCGGCAGCTCATTGCCGCGCGAACACAGCATCAGCACCACCATCGCTCCCGACGACGTGGTCAGCCGGGTCGAGATTTCGCCCGGATCCAGCCGCTCAAGCTCGGCCGCGTAGGTGCCGGGCACCTGGCCCGCCGGCAAGGTCTCACGCACCAGTTGCTCGGGCGGCAGGGCGCGGGCGATCGGGTAGAGATCGTCGCAGGAGGTGACGCGCGCGCGGATGCGGGCGGCCTCGTCGAGATTGGCCTGGCTTTGGCCGCCGGCCAGCAGCAGCGCGGCATAGTCCAGCGCGCTGCCCGGCGTGGTGTTCTTCACCTCTTCGCGGTCATGCATGAAGTAAAGGCGCAGCCCGTCCTTGTCTTCGATCACCCGGCTGGTCTGGCCCGGTTTCATCCCGCGCACGGCAGCGGCGGCGGCCGGCGGCAGGGCGGTGATGTCGATCCATTTCATCTTGCCGCCGTTGTTGCGCGACTGGCCGACGGAAAACCGCAGCGCGGCCTGGGCAAAACCGGTTTCGTCGAGCCCGGTGAGCCGCGCGGCGCGCGCCTGCGAGGCCTTGCGCGTGGCGGGATCGGCGGCGGGCAGCATGATTTCCGACAACAGCACCCGCAGCCCGGCCTCGGGCAGGGCAACCGCCATCGCCGCGTCGACATCGGCTTGCGAGATCGACACTTTCGGCAGGAACACGGCCTTCACGTAATCGCGCCAGGTTACCCCGGCGGCGACGAAATCGCGAAAGGTCTCCTCGGCGACCCCGGCCTGGCCCAGCAGTTGCAGCAACTGGTCGGTCTCGAGATTGCCGCGCGCGGCGAACTCGGCCATGCCGGCGCTGATCGCCTCGGCGTCGGCGGTGATGTCGGCCTTGCGGGCCTCGCGCATCTGGATCGTCTCGTTGATGAGCTGGTCGGCGGCAAGCTCGCGGATGTCGCCGGGCGCGCGCAGCAGCGTGAGGAACGCCTGGCGCTGGCTGAGCTCGTAGGTGGTGATCACCTCGCCGTCGACGACGATGGCGGGGCGAAACTGGTTCTGCGCCGTGGCGGGGGCAGGGCCTGTGGCCAGGGCAATGACCCCGAGCGCCGCGAGCGCGAGGACTCGTCGGACGATCCCCGCCTTGGCTTGCCGTCCGTTCGTCGCTTCTGCCGTGGTCCTCATCGCCGCCCCACTCTGTTCGTCAGCCTGTCTGTGATCCGGGCCAGCGCCCGATTGCGGCTACATTAGTCGAGGATCGGGAGCGGTGCGAGGGTTAATCGCGCCGATGCGCGGTGCGCGGGCGGGGATTTCCGGCGCGACAGGCGGTGCGGGCCGATTTTGCCACATCTGGTGGGGCGAGAGGCGGAGTCCGCTGGATATGGCGCGCGCCCGGCCAGCCTTACGCGAATCCCCTTGCGGCCGTCACGTCAGGGCGCAAGCGATCTGGCCACTTGCCCCGGGCCCGGCTAGATTGGGCCATGGCCGCCCGGCCGCTTCATGACGGAGACAGACATGACTGACATCCTCGCCCCCACTTTCATCCCGCTCGACATCGAGATGCTGGCCAGCGCCGAAGGGCGGGTCGTGGTGCTGTCCGAGGGGGGCACGCGGATGGACAAGGGCGCGCGCCGGGTGAACCGGCTGACGCGCGGCGCGCTGGCCCGGCTGATCGAGAGCGAGGACTACGCGGCGAAGAAACCGGGCGAGGCGGTCGAGTTGGCCTGGCCCAGCGGGATGGCGGGCGAGGCGGTGCAGGTGGTGAAGATCGACCGCAAGATGGACGCCGCCGCCGCGCGCAAGGTCGGCGCCGCGATCGGTAAAACGGCGCTCGGCGCGGATGTGCTGGTGCTCGCGGGCAGCATTCGCCACACCGCCGAGATCGCGCTGGGGGCGATGCTGCGGGCCTATGATTTCCGCGATCACAAGACCGGCGAGGCGGGCAAGGCGCCGGGTGGCAGCCTCACCTTCGCCGTCACCAACCCGGAAGCGCTGAAGGCGCAGGAGGCCGATATCACGGCCATCGCCGAAGGGGTGTTTTTCACCCGTGACCTGGTGAACGCACCGGCGAATGTGCTGACCACGACGAGTTTTGCCGAGAAGCTTGAGGCGCTGAGTGCGCTTGGCGTGCAGGTCGAGGTGCTGGACGAGGGCGAACTCGACAAGCTCGGGATGCGGGCGCTGCTCGGTGTCGGTCAGGGTTCGGCCAGCCCGTCGAAGGTGGTGGTGATGCAATGGCAGGGCGGGCGCGACGGCGCCGCGCCGCTGGCGCTGGTCGGCAAGGGCGTGGTGTTCGACACCGGCGGCATCAGCCTCAAGCCCGCCGCTGGCATGGAAGACATGACTATGGACATGGGCGGCGCCGGCACCGTGGCCGGGGTGATGAAAACCCTCGCGCTGCGCAACGCCCCGGCCAACGTGGTGGGCCTTGTCGGGCTGGTCGAGAACATGCCCGGCCACGAGGCGCAGCGCCCGGGCGACGTGGTGACCTCGATGAAGGGCGACACGATCGAGGTGATCAACACCGACGCCGAGGGCCGGCTCGTGCTCTGCGACGTGATGTGGTACGCGCAGGAGCGGTTCAAACCGGCGGGAATGATCGACCTCGCCACCCTTACCGGCGCGATCATCATCGGCCTCGGCCACGAGAACGCGGGCGTGTTTTCCAACGACGACGATTTCGCCAAGCATTTCCTCAAGGCGGCCGAGACCGAGGGCGAAGGGGCCTGGCGGATGCCGCTGGGCGAGGGCTACGATGCGCTGCTCAAAAGCCGGATCGCCGACATGAAAAACGTCGGCGGCCGCCCGGCCGGCTCGATCACGGCGGCGCAGTTTCTCGCCCGCTTCGTGCAAGAGGGCACGCCCTGGATTCACCTCGACATCGCCGGGGTGGCGAGCCGCTCGGACGATTGCGATTTGGCGCCGAAGGGCGCGACGGGCTGGTTCGTGCGCGCGCTCGACCGGCTGGTGTGCGACGGCTACGAGGGCTAGGCCCGGCATGGGCGAGGCCTACTTCTACCACATGACCCACACGCCGCTGGAGGCGACGCTGCCGGTGCTGCTGGCCAAATCGCTCGGCGCGGGCTGGCGGGTGGCGCTGCGAGGGCGCGAGCCGGCCCGGCTCGACTGGCTCGACCAGCGGCTCTGGCTCGGGGCGGAAGACGGATTTCTGCCGCATGGCCGCGCCGGCGGACCGCATGACGCCGACCAGCCGGTGCTGCTCACCGAGGGGCGCGAGGCCGCGAACGGGGCGACATGCATCGTCTCGGTCGATGGCGCAGAGGTGGACGCGGACGAGGTGGCGGCGATGGCACGGGTGATGATCCTGTTCGACGGCAACGACCCGGCCGCAGTCGAGCACGCCCGGGGCCAATGGCGCGCGCTCACCGGGGCAGGGGCGAAGGCGAAGTACTGGAGCCAGGAAGCTGGGCGCTGGGAGATGAAGGCAGAGAGCCAAGGGTAGGCGATAGAGATCCTCGACCGAAATACCCGCAGGGGTGACTGCCCGTGTGGCACGTCGCTGTTCTACCGCCACCGGGGGGAGCGCCCCGCTCGATCATGATCGGCAGCTTTGATCCGCCCGACATTGTGGCGCTGTTTTTCGAGTTCGGCATGGAGAGACGCCAGCCGCAGCTCGGCCGGCTCGGCCAGGTCGAGCAGTACACCAGCGACGATTTGATCGGCGCCGAGGGCATCGCCCGTATTCTTGAGACCTGACGGCAATACCGCCCGGATTGATCTTTCTACGTGCCAAGACTTCCCCGAAGTCAATCGCGCGAGTCGAGCGCCGCGCCCCTTACCGGGTCAGCACCAGCTTGTCGTCGGCGATCTCGATCTTCGAGAAGCGGCGCAGGTAGGCCATGCCGAGCAGCGACTGGTCCATCTCGCCGGCGTTGACGAACACCCGCAGGTTGCGGTCGGTGATGTTGCCCAGCTTCACCTCGGCCACCGTCGCGGGCGCGGTGCGCACGGTGCCGTTGGCGGTGTTGGCGCGGCCGGTGAAGGCGAGGGCGCCCACGTCAAGGCCCACCCGTTGCGCGTCGCCCTTGGTCAGCACCACGTCGGTCGCGCCGGTGTCGACGACGAAATCCACCGGTTCGCCGTTCAGCTTCGCGGTGAGGTAGAAATGCCCGTCAAACATGCGCGGCACCTCGACCTGGCCGGTGTCGAGCATCGCCTGGCGCGGGCGCAGATCGCGCTGGATGTCGCCCCACAGGCCGTAGCCGGCGATCACGCCGACGAAGATCAGCGCCCAGACCGTGCCCTGCTGGGCGAGCTTCGACCAGTTGCCCCGGTTCTGGGCCAAAAAATACCCCCCCACCGCGGCGGCGAGGATGACGAGATAGGCGAGGCGTCCGATTTCTGTGGTATCCATGCGGCCCATATAGGGGGGCGCGGGCCGGGCGCAAATGCGACGGGGTGTCTAATCAGCCGAGAAGGCCGAAATCCGCCAGACCGTCGAGCACGAATTGCACCGCCAGCGCGGCGAGCAGCATGCCGAGCAGGCGGGTGAGCACATTGATCCCGGTCTCGCGCAGCGCGCGCTCGAGCAGGCCCGAGGCGAGGAAAAAGGCAAACACCACGGCCAGCACCGCCAGCATGACGACATGCACCGCGACCAGTTCGAGCGGCGTTGCGGTCTGGCCCGCAAGCAGGATCATCGCCGCCATCGCGCCGGGGCCGGCGATCAGCGGGGTGGCGAGTGGAAACACCGAGGGGTCTTCGGCCGGGTCGAGTGCCGGCTCCGACTGGTCGCGCCGGCGCTGGGTGCGCCGCTCGAACAGCATGTCGAGCGCGGTCAGAAACAGCAACAGCCCGCCGGCGATGCGAAACGCGGGCATCGAGATGCCGAGAAACCCCAGCACCTGTTCGCCGAGCAGGCCAAACAGCGTGAGCAGCAGCGCCGCCACGGCGAGCGCGCGCAGGGCGATCACGCGCCGCTCGCCCGCCGTCGCGCCCTTGGTCAGCGCGACAAAGATCGGCGTGAGGCCGATCGGGTCGATCACCACGAACAGGGTGACGAAGGCCGGTATGAGAAGGACGGATGTCATTGGCGGCGAAGGTGACAGGGCGTTGCGCGGAACGCAAGGTGGGAACGGGGCCGGTGGGTGCGCGTGCGCGACGCGTCACGCGGGGCAGGGGCCATCGCCCCGGCGCCCGGCCTCATCCCGCGGCGGTGTCGAGCTTTTCCTGCGCGGCGAGCCAAAGCGCCTCGGCGCGGTCGAGCCCTTCCATTACCTCGGCGTATTTCTTCTGCCAAACCTCCATCTCGCCCACCCGCTCGGGCTCGTAGAGCGCCGGGTCGGCGAGCTTGGTGGCCAGCTTGGTGCGCATCTCGTCGAGCTTTTCCACCCGCACCTCGGCTTTGCGCAGTTCGGCGCGCAGGGCGAGGATCTCATCGCGGCTGGCCTTTTTCGGGGCGGGCTTGGGCTTGTCCGCCTTGGCGGGGTTGTCGGAGGTGAGCAGGAGGCGGCGGTAGGCTTCGAGATCGTCCTCGAACGGCGTAACCTGGCCGTGCTTGACCAGCCAGAGCCGGTCGGCCACCAGCGACAGCAGGTGCATGTCGTGGCTGACCAGCACCACCGCGCCGCTGTAGGCGGTGAGCGCTTCCACCAGCGCCTCGCGGCTTTCCATATCAAGGTGGTTGGTGGGCTCGTCGAGGATCAGGATATGCGGCGCTTCGAGGGTGGCGAGCAACAGGGTCAGGCGGGCCTTCTGGCCACCGGACAGGCGGCTCACCAGAGTTTCGGCCTGCTCGGCCATCAGCCCGAAGCCGGACAAGCGGGCACGGCCCCGCGCCGGGGTTTCGCCGGGCTTGAGCCGGCGCAGGTGGTCGAGCGGGGTTTCGTCGGCGCGCAGCTCGTCCATCTGGTGCTGGGCGAAATAGCCCACCCGCAGTTTCTTGGCGCGGGTGATGCGCCCGGCCAGCGGGTCGAGCCGCCCGGCGAGCAACTTCGACAGCGTCGATTTGCCCTCGCCATTGCGCCCCAGCAGCGCGATGCGGTCATCCTGGTCGATGCGCAGGGTCAGGCGACCAAGCACCGGGTGGCCATCGTAGCCCACCGCTGCGCCCTCCATCGAGATGATCGGCGGCGACAGCTCTTCAGGCTCGGGAAAGGAAAACTTGCGCAGCGCCGCTTCCTGCGGGGTCGAGATCAGCTTGATCTTTTCGATCATCTTCAACCGGCTCTGCGCCTGCACGGCCTTCGAGGCCTTATAGCGGAACCGGTCGACGAAGCTTTGCAGATGGGCCTTGCGGGCCTCGGCCTTGCGGTTTTCCGATTCGGCCACGGCAAGGCGCGCCGCGCGGGTCTCGGCGAAGGTGTCGTAGGGGCCGGAGTAATAGGTGAGCTTGCGGTCTTCGAGATGCAGGATGCCGGTGACGGCGCGGTTCAGCAGGCCGCGATCGTGACTGATGATGATCACCGTGTGGGGATACTTCGCCAGGTAGCTTTCGAGCCAGAGCGCGCCCTCGAGGTCGAGGTAGTTGGTGGGCTCGTCGAGCAGCAAGAGGTCGGGCTGGGAAAACAGCACCGCGGCCAGCGCCACGCGCATCCGCCAGCCGCCGGAAAAGTCCGAGCAGGGGCGCGACTGGTCGGGATCGTCAAAGCCGAGGCCCTTGAGGATCGAGGCGGCGCGCGCCTCCGCCGACCAGGCGTCGATATCGCCAAGCCGGGTCTGGATCTCGGCGATCCGGTGCGGGTCTTTGGCCGTCTCCGCCTCGGCCATCAGCGCGGCGCGCTCGATGTCGGCGGCGAGCACCGTGTCGATCAGCGACACCTCGGACGAGGGCGCCTCTTGCGCCACGCCGCCGATGCGCGCGCCACGCGGCACCGAAATCTCGCCGGTCTCGAGCGAAAGCTCGCCGCGGATCAGCCGAAACAGCGTGGTTTTGCCGGTGCCATTGCGCCCGACCAGGCCCACCTTGTGGCCTTCGGGGATCACCGCCGAGGCGTGCTCGATCAGCGGGCGGCCTTCGATGGCGTAGGAGATGTTGTCGATCCTGAGCATGGCGCATCCCTGACGCAACCGGGCAGGGGCGTCAATCCGCCCCGCTTCTTCTTTGCTGCGAAAATTCACGGGGGTCGGACGCGCCAATCGCGCCCTTCCCATTCCGCACGCCCCATGCTAGCAGGCGCGCGAGTTTCCCCGGGGGCTTCCCCCAACCGACAAGAGGACCGACATGGCCATTCAACGCACCTTCTCCATCATCAAGCCCGATGCCACCAAGCGCAACCTGACCGGCGCCGTGAACGCCAAGATCGAGGCCGCCGGCCTGCGCATCATCGCCCAGAAGCGCATCCACATGACCAAGGCGCAGGCCGAGACCTTCTACGGCGTGCACCGCGAGCGCCCGTTCTTCGGCGAGCTGGTCGAGTTCATGATCTCCGAGCCGGTGGTGGTGCAGGTGCTCGAAGGCGAAGGCGCGATCGCCAAGTACCGCGAAGTGATGGGCGCGACCGATCCGGCCGAAGCCGCCGAGGGCACGATCCGCAAGGATTTCGCGCTGTCGAAGGGCGAGAACTCGGTGCACGGCTCCGACGCGCCCGAGACCGCCGCCGAAGAGATCGCCTATTTCTTCGCCGGGCTCGAACTGGTCGGCTGAGCCTGCGCAATATGTGATGTGAAGGCCGCTCCCCGGGGGCGGCCTTCTTGTTTGCCGCTACCTGAATCGCGAGAAGAAGCCCCAGACCGCCGCCGCGCCGTCGATCTCGTAGGTGGTGGCGCCGGTCACCGGCAGGATCGGCCCGCCCGCAGGCCAGCGGTGGCCGCCGCCCTCGACCCGGTAGCCTTCCACGGCGCCGCGCCGGCAGTTATACCAGCCGCGCCGCGTTACCACCGTGCGGTCGGATTTCTCGTCCCAGGTCTTTTCCTGCGCTGCGCCGGTACAGCCGTTCACCCGGGTGAAGAAGGACAGTGCGCGCTCCCAGCCCATCAGTTGCATCCGCGCCAGCGGCCCCGAAATCACCGGCCCGCCGGCGAAGGGCACCACGTCATCGGCGGTGCCGTTGATCACCAGCACGCCCTCAGGCGGGTGGGCGCGGCAATCGTCGCGCAGCATCTCGGGCAGCGCCGAGGCGACCACGGCGACGGCGCGCACCAGCCCCGGGGTCTTGCAGGCGAGCGAAAGCCCGACCATCCCCCCCATCGAGTAGCCAGCGACGAAGACCCGGTCGGGGTCGATCGTCGCGCGTTTGCCTGCCTCCGCGATCGCGCGCCTGAGAAAGGCGAGATCGTCGCGTTTCGGCACAAGCCGGTCGGCGCCGAGCCCTTCGCCGAGGTTCCACACCCGGCCCCAGGCCGAGGGGTAGGCGACGACGAAGCCGTAGCGGTCGGCCAGCGCGTCGAGCCGCCCGCGGGTCACGCGTTTGCGCATCGAGGTGGCGTCTTCCAGCACGCCGTGCAGCGCGAGCATCAGCGGCACGGGGCCGCTCAGGCCGTCGGGCACGGTGAACAGGATCTCGCGCTCCAGCCCGTCCATCTCAAAAGTGACGTGCTCGGTGCCGGCGCGCGCGGATGGCGGCAGGGCGGCGGCAAGACCGGCCAGGACCACGGCGAGGAGAAGCGGAAAACGGGCCATCACGCCACCTTAGAAGTGGCGCTGGGGCGGGTCAATCGCGCCGGTCGGGATCGACCGGTGGGCGCAGGCCGATCTCGTCGAGGATGCGCTCGAACCCGGCCGGGCGCTCTGGCGAGGCGCCGGCCACGAGCGCGTCGAACCGGCGCCGCAGCGCGTCTTTCTCCGCGCCCTGGCAGTCGGTCCATGGCCGGCCCATCAGCCCGAGCACGAGCGCATAATAGCCAATGAAATGAGGTCTTTCGCCGCTTCGCAGCAGCCGGGCATAGGCGGCGTCGGGCCCGAGCGCGCGCAGGGCTTCGGCGCTGTCGATCCCGGCACGGGCAAAGGCCCGCTCGGTGGCGGGGCCAAGATTGCGGATGGATGAGACGGGCGCGGACATCGGCCGCGAGGTTAGCACGCGCCGGTCCGGGCTCAACCCCCGGTCAGATCATCGCCCAGTCGGTGTAGATCGGCTTCGGCGCCGGCTTTGGGGCGGGGCGCTTGGGTTTGCGATCCTGCGTCTCGGGTTTGTCCGTCACCCGGCGGGGTTCGGCCTTGGGGGCTTTTCGGGGGTCTTGATAGGACGCCATCTGCCTGCTCCATGAGCGGACCCGGCGTCGGTCGTCGGGCCCTGTTGAGGTTGCCCTGAGGCCTCCTCTGGCGGGAGGTCCATCCGGACAGACTCGCCGGGCAATGCGGGCAGATCATGTCGGAAAAATGGCGAGAATGGGGCATTTGCCGACACTTCGCGCGGTCCTGCCGGCAAGATCAGAGTAGTGCGCGGATCGCGCGCGGCGCGGCAAGCCGTGGCCGGGGGGGCGACATGGCACCCCCGCGCCGGTTGCGGACCGGCCTCCGGGCGACGCTCTGTCCGGTTCACCCGAGTTCCATGGTCGCGATGCCCTGGAGCGTGGCGCCGGTTGGCGGGGGTATGCCCCGGTACATGCGCGCGGTGGCGAAGGTCTCGCGCAGCCCGCGCGCGCCCAGCGCCTCGCTCATCGCCACGCTGGCTTGCGGGATGTCGATGATGGTGGTTTCGGCGGGCAAGGCGGCGAGCGCGGCCCGGGCGAGGCGTAGCCCGGTGCTCGCATCCGGGGCGATCAGCGGTCCGATCTTGGCGCCGGTGCGGCACCTGCGGATGGTGGCGAACCCCTCGGGGCCATGGCCGGTGTCGAGCACCAACGTGCGCCGGCTCACCGCAGCGGCGATCCATGCAGAGACGAATCGCGGGCGGTCAACGCCGTTGGCGGCGCGGTCGAGCCGGGTGAGGGCGTCGTGGTCCGAAGGCGTCGCGGGGCGAACATCGGCGGCGGGCGCGGGCGTGAGCGGGCCCTCGAAGCGGCGCGTGGCACCGGCGTGGACGAAGCCCGACTTCGCGTAATTGGCCTGTTGGGCGGCGACACCGTCAAGCCCCACGGTGCGCCTGGCGGCATGGCCGAGGGCATGGGCCCACAGCGCGTAGCCGATGCCCTGGCCGCGCCATGCGGGCAGGCACAGGTAGAGGCCGAGGAAGGCGAAATCGTCCGAGTGATTCACCACGGATATCGCCGCGACGGGCCGGTGATCGCGCAGCGCGACGAAAAAGCCGGCCGGGTCGGCGGCGCGGAAGGCGGCGGCATCGTCGAGGCCGGGGTTCCAGCCCTCGGCCGCGGCCCAGTCGAGGATCGCCGGCAGCTCGTCGGGGCGGGCCAGCCGGATCACGCGCCCAGTGCCTCTTTGAGCGAGCGGGCCGCCGAGGGCGCATTTCGCAAGTCGAGCGAGGTGAGCAGGTCGACCAGGTGGCTCTTCATCAACTCTTCCGCCAGCGCCCCGTCGTGGGCGGCCATCGCTTCGAGCAGCGCATGGTGGGCGTGGCTCTCGCACAGCGCATTCCGCCGCTGCCAGTAGAGCGCGATAATCAGCGAGGAGCGGGCGATGAGCTGGCCGATGAAGGCCTCGATCGTCGCTTGGTTGGCGATCCGTGCGATTTCGAGGTGGAACAGCCCGGAAAGATAGAGTGCGCGTCCGGCATTGCCATCGTCGGTCGCCGCATGTTCGGCGTCGATATGGCGCTGGAGCGCGGCGATGTCGTCTTGCGTGGCGCGTTCGGCGGCGGAGCGGGCGGTGCGCGGCTCGACCAGCGCGCGCGCCTCGAACACCTCGCGCGCCTCGCGAATGCTGGGTTGGGCGACGAAGGCGCCGCGGTTGCGTTTGAGTTCGACCAGCCGGTCATGCGCCAGGCTTTGCAGCGCGGCGCGCACCACCGTGCGGCTGACGCCATAGATCTCGCCCAGATCGTCTTCGCCGAGCTTGGTGCCGGGGGCAAGCCGGTGTTCGTGAATTGCGAGCTCCAGCGCCTCGGCGATCTCGACCCCGGGGCCCTTGTCGATGTCGATTTTGGTCATGACCGGCCTCCTGTCTCGAGTCTGTGCAGCCATCCAAGTGGGCGCAAGGGCATTTGCCCGTGTGGCAGATTGTATACGATCTTGTCGATAAAATCGTGCACCAAGAGGCCCCATCCGCCCAAAGATCGGGCAGCGCGTGTTTTCGCCTGCCGCCCCGGCACATTTTCCTGCCGCTGCGCCAACCGCCCCCGCAGTCTGGGGCCAGACCAGGGGTGAAGGCATGCGAACCGGACACGATCTCGAACTCGTCCATGTTACCAAACGCTACGGCGATACGCTGGCGGTGCGCGACGTGAGCCACGTCTTTCCGGGCGGCACCTATGTCTGTCTGCTGGGCCCCTCGGGCTGCGGCAAGTCCTCGACCCTGCGGATGATCGCCGGGCACGAGAGCGTGAGCGAAGGGCAGATCGTGCTCGATGGCGTCGATGTTTCCCAATTGCCGCCGGCCAGGCGCGGCACGGCGATGATGTTCCAGAGCTACGCCTTGTTTCCCCACCTTTCGGTGCGCGACAACGTCGCCTTCTCCTTGCGGATGAAGGGAGTCGACAAGGCCGCGCGTCACGCGAGGGCCGACGCGCTGCTCGACCTCGTGCATATGACCGACTTTGCCGACCGGCTGCCGGCACAGCTTTCCGGCGGCCAACAGCAGCGTGTGGCGCTGGCGCGCGCGCTGATCACCGAACCGAAGGTGCTGCTGCTCGACGAGCCGCTCTCGGCGCTCGACCCGTTCCTGCGCATCCGGATGCGGGCGGAACTGAAGCGCCTGCAACGCGAGCTTGGCATCACCTTTATCCATGTCACCCACGGCCAGGACGAAGCGCTGGCGCTGGCCGACGAGGTGGTGGTGATGAACGACGCGGTGATCGAGCAGGCGGGGGCGCCGCGCGAGGTGTTCAACGCGCCGCGCACCGAGTTTGTCGCCCGCTTCATGGGCGGACACAACGTGATTTCGCTCGGTGGCGGCAAGGTGGCCCTGCGCGCCGACGAGGTGAAACTCGCGCGCGACGGCCTCGCGGCGACCGTCACCGCAGTCGAATACCAGGGCGCCACGGTGGCGCTCAGCACGATCACCACCGGTACAGGCGAAGAAGTGCTCGCCCTCGTGCCTGAAGAGCAGTTTTTCAAGGCACCGAAAAGCCCGGGCGACGCCGTGCATCTCGCCTGGAACGAGGGGCGGCTGCACCGCCTCCAATCCTGAAACCTCCTCCAACCGATAGGGACAACACCGATGTCAAATATGAGATACTCCCGCCGCGCCGTGCTCAAGGGTGGCGCCGCCGCCGCCGCCGCAACGGCCTTTCCCGCGCCGATGGTCTGGGCGCAGGAGATCAAGGATATTACCCTGCGCCAGTTCGGCACCGGCGTCAGCAACCTCAACGAGGTGGCGCAGAAGGTGAAGCAAGACCTCGGCTTCTCGCTTGAGATGACCGCGCTCGACTCCGACGCGGTGACCCAGCGCGCCGCGACCCAGCCCGACAGCTTCGACATTGCCGACATCGAATACTGGATCGCCAAGAAGGTCTGGCCCACCGGTAACCTGCAGGCGATGGACGTCACCAAGATTGCCAACTACGACAAGATCGTCGGCATCTTCAAATCGGGCAAGCTGACGCCCGAAAGCGTGATCGCCCAGGGCACCGCGCCCCATAGCGTGGGCTTCGTCGAGGGCCCCGGCTCGACCGTCTTCGCGCCGGAAGAGACCGGCTGGATGACGTTGATCCCGACGATCTACAACGCCGATACGCTCGGCATCCGCCCCGATCTGATCGGCCGCCCGATCAACAATTGGTCGGAGCTGCTGAACCCCGAGTTCAAGGGCAAGGCCTCGCTGCTCGACATTTCGTCGATCGGCATAATGGACATGGCCATGGTCTGCGAGTCGATGGGCGAGATCTCTTATGCCGACAAGGGCAACATGACGCGCGACGAGATCGACAAGACCATCGCGATCTTCACCGAAGCCAAGAAGGCCGGCCAGTTTCGCGCCTTCTGGAAGACCTTCGACGAGAGCGTGAACCTGATGGCCTCGGGCGAGGTGGTGATCCAGTCGATGTGGTCGCCGGCGATTACCGCGGTCAAATCGCGCGGCATCGACTGCGTCTACCAGCCGCTCGAAGAGGGCTACCGCTCCTGGGGTGGCGGCATCGGCCTGTCGACCTCGCTGTCGGGCATGGCTCTGGATGCGGCCTATGAGTACATCAACTGGTATCTCGACGGTTGGGTCGGCGGTTTCCTGATGCGCCAGGGCTACTACTCGGCGGTGCCGGAAACCTCGAAGAACCACATGAGTGCTGACGAATGGGGCTACTGGTTCGAAGGCAAGCCGGCCGGGGGCGATATCACCAACCCGTTCGGCGACGTGCTGGCCCATGCCGGCGAAACCCGCGACGGCGGCTCGTTCTACGACCGGATGGGCGCGGTGGCCTGCTGGAACGCGGTGATGGACGAAAACCAGTACATGGTTCGCAAGTGGAACGAGTTCATCGCGGCGTGATGAGCCGGCGCGGGGGGCCGTTTGCCAGGGCGCCCCGCGCCGTCCAAACGACTGCCGGGGGGCGTGACCGGATCTCCGGCCCCCCAAGGCGTAGGTTTATCAAGATGAAGAGGGCTTCAGCGCGATGGGAAAGACCCTGATCGGATGGTTGCAGGCGGCGCCGCTGGCGCTGGTGCTCGCGGGTTTTCTCGTCGCGCCGATCGCGATGATCGTGGTGGTGAGCTTCTGGGGCGCGACCGAGTTCTCGATCTATCCCGCCTTCCTGTTCGACAATTACGCCTTCCTGTTCGGCTCGCCGGTGACCTACAAGGTGTTCTTCTCCACCTTCAAATACGCCGCGATCACCTGGGCGCTGACACTCTCCATCGGCTTCACGGTGGCCTATTTCCTCGCCTTCCACATCCGCAGCCAGACGATGCAGATCGCGCTGTTCCTGGTCTGCACGATCCCGTTCTGGACCTCGAACATCATCCGGATGATCTCGTGGATTCCGTTCCTGGGGCGCAACGGCATCGCCAATACCGCGCTGCTCGACTGGGGCGTGATCGACCAGCCGCTCGAGTGGCTGCTCTATTCCGATTTCTCGGTGATCCTCGCCTTCGTCCACCTCTACACGCTGTTCATGGTGGTGCCGATCTTCAACACGATGATGCGCATCGACCGCTCGCTTCTGGAGGCGGCCCGGGATGGCGGGGCGAGCGGGTTTCAGACGCTTGTGCACGTGATCCTGCCGCTGACCAAGCCCGGCATCATGATCGGCACGATCTTCGTGGTCACACTTGTGATGGGCGATTTCATCACCGTGCGGTTCATGTCCGGCAGCCAGAAAGCCAATGTGGGCCGGCTGATCTCGAACGATATCGCGCTGTTGCAATACCCGTCCGCCGCCGCGACCGCCGTGGTGCTGCTTGCCACGGTGCTGATGGTGATCGCCATCCTGCTGCGCTTCGTGAACATCCGCAGGGAGCTGTAAGATGGAAAAACGTCCACGCAGCTTCTACGTGCTTGCCGGGTTCTTCGCGCTGTTCGTGCTGTTTCTCTACGGGCCGACGCTGACCATCGCGATCCTGAGCTTCCAGGGGCCGAAGGGCGGCCTCACCTTTCCGATGAACGGGGTGTCGTCCTACTGGTTCGCCGATCTGTTCCGCGAGCAGGCGGTGGGCGACATCTGGGGCGCGTTCCGCCGCTCCTTCGCGCTCGGGCTGATGGTGATGGTGACGACGGTTGTGGTCTCGGTGATGGCCGGGCTGGCGTTTCGCAAGCGGTTTCGCGGATCGGGGGTGCTGTTTTACCTCGCCATTACCGCGCTGGTGATCCCCTCGATCCTGGTCTCGCTCGGTGTCGGCCTGATCTTCAGCCAGCTGGGGCTCAAGATCCACTGGGCCACCTCCGGGTTCGGCTCCCAGCTCACCTGGACGCTGCCCTTTGGCCTGCTGATCATGTTCGCGGTGTTCAACCGGTTCGACAAGAGCTACGAGGAGGCCGCCCGCGACCAGGGCGCGACCGCCTGGCAGACGATTGCCCACGTGGTTCTGCCGATCATCGCGCCGTCGCTGATCGGGGTGGCGCTGTTCGGCTTCACGCTCAGCTACGACGAGTTCGCCCGCACCTTGCTGACCGCCGGCAGCTACAACACCCTGCCGCTCGAGATCTACGGTATGACGACCAACGTCACCACGCCGGTGATCTACGCGCTCGGCACGCTGACCACGGCGTTTTCGCTGCTCATCATCGCGGTGTTTCTTCTTACCGCCTGGCTGCTCGCCAAACGCCGGGCGCGGTTCGGATCGGACGCGGGCAAGGGGGTGTGATGAAGATCGTCTACATCAACCCCAATTCCACCGCGGCGATGACCGAAAGCATCGTCGCCGTGGCGCGGCGCGCAAACCCCGAGGCCGAGATTCTCGGCTGGACCAATGACGGCGGCCCGCCTGCCATCGAGGGGCCCGAGGACGGCGCGGCGGCGGTGCCCGGGCTGCTCGCGTTTTTGCCTCGGGCGCGTGCCGAGTCGGCGGACGCCATCGTCATCGCCTGTTTCGACGATACCGGCCTTGCCGAGATGCGCGCCGGGGCGCATTGCCCGGTGATCGGCATCGGACAATCGGCCTATGTGGCCGCCGGCCTGCTCGGGCATCGCTTTTGCGTGGTGACCACCCTCGCGGTCTCCGTGCCGGTGATCGAGACCAACATCGCCGCGCAGGGCTTTGCCGCCAGCTGCGCCTCGGTACGCGCCAGCGGTCTGCCGGTGCTGGTGGTCGAAGAAGGGCGCGAAGACACGCGCGCACGCCTGGCCGAAGAGATCCTGGCCGCCCGGCGCGAGGACGGGGCGCAGGCCGCGATCCTTGGCTGCGCCGGCATGGCCGGGCTGCGCGACGATCTGGCCGGGCGCACCGGCCTGCCGCTGATCGACGGCGTCGCGGCCTCCGCGCGGCTCGCGTCCGTCGTTGCCGCGCTGGCCTGACCGGGGCGGCAGGTGAGTGGCGGCCTCGCCGAGGCCGCCGACCGGCTGAGGAAAACAGCCGTCCTCAGGTTCGACCGGAGAGATCTTGTCATTTACATCAATCTATTAAAGCGCTTCTTGTGCTGTCTGCGCCGGGCCGTGGGCGACGGTCGGGCCGGGCGGTCCCAGAGTGGACGGGCCGGGGCACAAACTGGCCGCGCACTGACCGGTCGCCCGTCCGAATCCGGCCCCACAGGCCACGCCGCGCGACCTCGCCGCCATGCGGCACGAGACGGCTACGGATTGTGCAGCGGATGCCCCGGCTGTGTGAAAAACGGGCGCGCGCGGTCCGGTGATCGAAATTCCCGATCCCAACGTTGCCTTGGCCTCGCCCGCGCCAAATTGTGCTCATGCCCGCGCGGTCGCGCCGATGTGAACGCAGGGGGTGTGTGACGGCCAAACGAAGCGCCACTCGGTCCGGCCGCCACACGGATGCAACCCTAGAAGTTGCGGGGGGACCCTGCAGGAAAAGGCCGGATCTGGCCTTGATGCAAGTCAACCGCCGCGCCAGGAGAGATAGATGAACTTTCTGAAATCCGCGCTCGCCAGCACCGTTGCCGTTGCCGCGATGACCGCCGCCGCCGCCGCCGCCGACTGCCCGATCAAGGTGGGCGTGCTGCACTCGCTCTCGGGCACGATGGCGATTTCCGAAACCACGCTGAAAGACACGATGCTGATGCTCGTCGACCAGCAGAACGCCAAGGGCGGGCTGCTCGGCTGCGAACTGGAAGCGGTGGTGGTCGATCCGGCCTCCGACTGGCCGCTGTTTGCCGAAAAGGCGCGCGAGCTGCTGACCGTCCACAACGTCGATGTGATCTTCGGCAACTGGACCAGCGTGAGCCGCAAATCGGTTCTGCCGGTGATCGAAGAACTCAACGGGCTGCTGTTCTACCCGGTGCAGTATGAGGGCGAGGAAAGCTCGAAAAACGTCTTCTACACTGGCGCCGCGCCGAACCAGCAGGCGATCCCGGCGGTCGACTATTTCCTCGAAGAGCTCGGCGTCGAAAAGTTCGCGCTACTCGGCACCGACTACGTCTACCCGCGCACCACCAACAATATCCTTGAGAGCTATCTGCAGATGAACGGGGTCGCCGCCGAAGATATCTTCGTCAACTACACTCCGTTTGGCCATTCCGACTGGTCCAAGATTGTCGCCGACGTGGTGGCGCTGGGCGCTGACGGCAAGAAGGTGGGCGTGATCTCGACCATCAATGGCGACGCCAACATCGGCTTTTACAAAGAGCTCGCCGCCGCCGGGATCTCGGCCGACGACATCCCTGTGGTGGCCTTCTCGGTGGGCGAGGAAGAGCTTTCGGGCCTCGACACCTCGAACCTCGTCGGCCACCTCGCCGCGTGGAACTATTTCATGTCGGCCGACACGCCGGAGAATGCCGAGTTCATCACGACCTGGCACGCGTTCATCGGCGACGGCAAGCGCGTGACCAATGACCCGATGGAAGCCCATTACATCGGCTTCAACATGTGGGTGAACGCGGCGACCGAAGCGGGCAGCACCGACGTGGACGCGGTGCGCGCGGCGATGTGGGGCCAGGAGTTTCCGAACCTCACCGGCGGGACTGCGGTGATGGGCGTGAACCATCACCTCTCAAAGCCGGTGCTGATCGGCGAGATCCAGGCCGATGGCCAGTTTGACATCATCAGCCAGACCGAGCCGGTGCCCGGCGACGCCTGGACCGACTACCTGCCGGAATCGGCGGTGCTGACCTCGGATTGGAAAGATCTCGGCTGCGGCATGTACAACACCGAGACCGAGACCTGCGTGCAGATCGGCTCCAACTACTGAGACTGGACGGCGGCGGGGCCTCTGCCTCGCCGCCCCCTCAATTTCCCAGGGCGTGGCATATGCTGAAACGGTTCTTTCTGATCCTGCTGACCGCGCTTAGCGTCGCGTCGCAGGCGCGCGCCGAGGGCGACAGCGGCCCGATGCAGGCGATCCTGCAAGCCCACGCCGAGGCGATCGTGAAAAGCTCGCGCAAGACCATCGGTCCGGCGGTCGACGCGGTCGCCGCCTCTGGCCTGGCGCAGGCGCAGGACGTGCTCGAGGCCTGGCAAGCGAAAGACATGTGGCAGCGCGATAGCGACGGGCTGTTTTTTCGCGCCGAGAAGATCGACGCGACCGCCTACCGGTTGGTCGATTTCGATACCGGTGCAGCGGTGGGCGAGGCGGACAAGGGCGATCTGACGCAGATCAAGCCGAATGCCGGTATCCGGGGCCTGCTCGGCACCGCGCTGGTGAGCTTCCAGCTCAACGACCCCGACCGCGCCCGGCGCGCCGATGCGCTGACCTCGCTGGAGCGAGACAAGAATGCCGATCTGCTGGCGCCGCTGCGCGCCTCGATCGAACCGGAGGCCGATCCTGATCTTAGAGCCCGCAAAGTCCGGCTCGAACGGCTGCTGACCATGGCCTACGACAGCGACGACAGCGCCCGGATTGCCGCGATCGAGGAGATGTCGGGCGATCTCGGGGTGGATGTGCGCGCCGCGCTGAACCCGCTCGTGGCCACCACGCTCAGGCTGTTCGAGGGCGCGGTGCCCGAGGGAACCAACCTTGCGCGGATCCTGCGCCCCGGCAGCGAGGCCCTGCCGCGCGAAGCGGCCTACGCGCTGCTGGCCGAGGCCGGGTTTGCCCCGCCGCGCGTGACCGACGACGCGGTGCGTGCGGCGCTGGGTGCGCATATCGAGAACGCATCCGTTGGCGGCGTCCCGGTCGCCGACCTGTCCGACCCCGACCGGCGGGTCGTGGCCTACGGGGTGTTGGCTGAAGCCGGCCTGGTGCCGCCCTACCTGAGCGACGATGAAATCAGTGCTTCGCTCAGCGCCTATCGCTTCGCCGAGGTCTACGCCGATCCGTCGCCGGCCATCACCGAGGCTGCCAACGCCGCGCTCACCCGGATCAGCACCAAGGTCGGCCTGGGTCAGGCGCTCGACCTCGGGCTCGACGCGCTCAGCCTCGGCTCGATCTACTTTCTCGCCGCCATCGGCCTGGCCATCACCTTCGGGGTGATGGGGGTGATCAACATGGCGCATGGCGAGTTCATCATGATGGGGGCCTATACCGGCTACGTGGTGCAGCAGTTCATCCCCAACCACACGGTGTCGATCGCCGTGGCGATCCCGCTCGCCTTCGCCGTCACCTTCGCGGCGGGCGTGGCGATGGAACGGCTGGTAATCCGCCACCTCTACAACCGCCCGCTGGAAACCCTGCTCGCCACCTTCGGCATCTCCATCGCCCTGCAACAGCTCGCCAAGAATATTTTCGGCACCCAGGCCCGTCCGCTGACCTCGCCCGACTGGCTCGCCGGGGCCTGGGTGCTGAACGACGTGGTGTCGATCTCCTATATCCGCGTTGCGATTTTCGTGCTCGCGGGCGTTTTCCTCGCGCTGTTCCTGTTCATCATGAAACGCACCCGGCTGGGGCTGGAAACCCGCGCGGTGACGCAGAACCCCGGCATGGCGGCGGCGATGGGGATCAACCCCGGACGGGTCAACATGCTGACCTTCGGCCTCGGCTCGGGCATTGCCGGGATCGCCGGGGTGGCGATCGGCCTGTTCGCCAAGGTCACCTCCGAGCTTGGGTCCGACTACATCGTGCAGAGTTTCATGACCGTGGTCGTCGGCGGGGTTGGCAATATCTGGGGCACGCTGCTGGGCGCGGGCCTGATCGGCGGGTTGCAGAAGGGGATCGAGTGGATGAACCCCTCGAACACGCTTGCCGCGCAGACCTACATGATCGTCTTCATCATTATTTTCATCCAGTTCCGACCGCGCGGCATTGTCGCGCTGAAGGGGCGAGCGGCAGGGGATTGAGCATGAGAGACGACATCCGAACGTTGCGGCCGTCTTCGCGTGCGCTCAGCCGTTCGCGCGGGGAAACGCCCCACCGGGGCCTTTCCTTGTCCGCGCTCATCATCCAGTTCCGCCCGCGGGGGATTATTGCCCTCAAGGGCCGCGCGGCGGGGGATTGAGCGATGCGCAACAGCTTTCTCACCCGTACCCCGTCCGTGCTCGTCTTTCTCGCCGTGCTGGCGCTGTTCACCCTCGCGGTGACGGTGTTGAGCGAAGGCTTCGGCATCGGGCTGATTTCGACCAGCTTCGTGAAGACCCTCGGCAAGACCCTCACGCTGGCCCTGATCGCCGTGGCGATGGACCTTGTCTGGGGCTATGCCGGCATCCTCTCGCTCGGCCATTTCGCCTTCTTCGGCCTCGGCGGCTACATGATCGGCATGTGGCTGATGTATGAGCGCACCCGTCAGATCGTTGTCGATTCGATGGCCCAGGCGGTGATCCCGCCGACCGATCAGGAGGTGGTCGACGCGATCGGAACACAGATTTTCGGCGTGGTCGGGTCATCCGACTTTCCGGTGATATGGGCCTTCGCCGACAGCCTCACGATCCAGCTTATCCTCGTCGTCGCAGTGCCGGGCCTGCTCGCGCTCATCTTCGGCTGGCTCGCCTTCCGCTCGCGCGTGACCGGCGTATATCTGTCGATCCTCACCCAGGCGATGACCCTCGCGCTCGCGCTCTACCTGTTCCAGAACGATAGCGGCTTGCGCGGCAACAACGGTCTCTCGGGCCTGCAAAACATCCCGCATCTCGACCATGTGCCGCAAGCGGTGCTGTCAGTGTGGTTCTTCTGGGCCTCGGCCGTGGCACTGGCGCTCGGCTACGTTTTCGCCGCCTGGATCGTCTCGGGCAAGTTTGGCAGCGTGGTGCGCGGCATCCGCGACAACGAGGCGCGGGTGCGTTTTCTCGGCTACCCGGTCGAAGGCTACAAGCTGTTCCTGTTCACCGTGACGGCAATGATCGCCGGCATCGCGGGCGCGCTCTATTATCCGCAGGCGGGGATCGTCAACCCGGCCGAGATCGCGCCGATCGCCTCGATCTATCTCGCCGTTTGGGTCGCCATCGGCGGGCGCGGGCGGCTCTACGGCGCCGTCATCGGCGCGGTGTTCGTCAGCCTCGTGTCCACCTGGTTCACCGGCGGCCAGGCGCCCGACATCAACCTCGGGATCTTCACGATCGCTTGGGTCGACTGGTGGACGGTGCTGCTGGGCCTGTCCTTCGTTGGCGTGACGCTGTTTGCCCCCAAAGGAATCGGCGGGCTGTTCGACCTCCTGGGCGGGCGGCGCAGCCCCGAGCGCCATGGCGCCGACCTCGGCCCCGGCATGGGCAGCCTGCGAGAGAAGGAGGCCGAGAAATGAGCGCGCTGCTGGAGGTTTCGGGCGTGTCCGTCACGTTTGACGGGTTCAAGGCGATCAACAACCTGTCGTTCGAGATCGGCGCGGCGGAGCTGCGCGCCATCATCGGGCCGAACGGCGCGGGCAAGACCACGTTCATGGACATCGTCACCGGCAAGACCAAGCCCGACGAGGGCCGGGTGCTCTGGGGCGAATTGGGCCGGTCGCTGTTGAAGATGAATGAAGCGCAGATTGCCCGCGAAGGGATCGGGCGTAAGTTCCAGAAACCGACCGTGTTCGAAGACCAGACCGTGCAGGACAACCTGCTGATGGCGCTGAAGAAAGATCGTGGACCGTTCCGGGTTTTGTTTTGGCGGGCATCGGCGGAGGACCTCGACCGGGTGGCGGAGCTGGCGGGCGAGATCGGCCTCGGTGAGGCGCTGACACGCAAATCGGGCGAGCTTTCCCACGGCCAGAAGCAATGGCTTGAAATCGGCATGCTGCTCGCGCAGGAGCCGCGCCTTCTGCTGGTCGACGAACCCGCCGCCGGCATGACCCCGGCGGAACGCGAACACACAACCGCGCTACTCGTCGAAGCCGCCAAGACCCGCGCCGTGGTGGTGGTCGAGCACGACATGGAATTCATCCGCCGTCTCGATTGCCGGGTGACGGTGCTGCACGAAGGCTCGGTGCTGGCTGAGGGTTCGCTCGACCATGTTACTGCGAACCAGGAGGTGATCGATGTCTACCTTGGGCGCTGAAGCGATGCTGGAGATCCGCGGGCTCACCCTGCATTACGGCCACAGCCAGATTCTCCACGGCGTCGACCTCACCGCCGCGACCGGCGAGGTCACCTGTGTCATGGGCACCAACGGAGTTGGCAAGACCTCGCTCATTCGCGCCATCGCCGGACGCCACAACCGGTCTGGCGGCAAGGTGGTTCTGGACGGCGAGCCGCTGGGGATCCTGCCGGCCCACCAGCTCGCGCGAAAAGGCGTGGCGCTGGTGGCGCAAGGGCGCGAGATCTTCCCGTTGCTCACCGTGCGCGAAAACCTCGAAACCGGGTTTTCGACCTTGCCGAAACCGGAGCGGGCAGTGCCGGAGGAAATGTTTGAGCTGTTCCCGGTGCTTAAAGAGATGCAGAACCGGCGCGGCGGCGACCTCTCGGGCGGCCAGCAACAACAGCTCGCCATCGCCCGCGCGCTGATCACCCGGCCGAAACTCCTGCTGATGGACGAGCCGACCGAGGGCATCCAGCCCAACATCATCCAGATGATCGGCGAGGTCATCCGCACCCTGCGCGACGAGGGCCGGATGGCCATCATCCTGGTCGAGCAATACTTCGATTTCGCCTACGATCTGGCCGACCGGTTCACGGTCCTGCGCCGGGGCGAAGTGACCATGGAGGGCACCAAGACCGAGCTGACGCGAGAGGCCCTGCTGGCCAACGTCTCGGTCTGATCAGGGCGGTGCCCCGGCACCCTCGGCCGCACACCCCGGCTGCACAAATGCCATAGCGCGCCGTATCCAGCCCGTGTGCCCGGCAGATCGCCGATCAGGGCCCGCGCGCCGAAGTAATCGCCGGTCTGTGCAAAGTGTCATGGACGTTCTGACGGGGGAAGGGCTGGGCGACATTGAGCGTCGCGCTTCGTCGTATGCCCGTGCGGGTATCGCTCAAATCTGGATACCCTTCCTAACGTCGAAGGTACGGGACGAAGGCGTGCCCCGGCATGGTGGTTGGTTTGTCGAACGCTACTCGCCCCGCACGTTTGTACGTTGGGTGCATGGCTTCAACGGCAAGAACGGAATGTGGATGTATGACCCGAACGACAAGGCGTTTTGGTTAGGTCGCTTGGCAGGGCACCAAACCTACGTCGAGGAATCGATGTGGTTTTCCGAAGGCGGCGAAGAAAACTACAGCGGCGGGTTCTGGAAGTATTCAAAGCGGTTCAAGGAACTGACCTTGGAAGGGCCGTTCAAGGCCGAAGACCTGTTGATTGCCGTGTCTAAGCGACGCGCTTCCTACAAGGCGGGCTACAACTGGCCCGCCGCCCGCATCGCCAACCTGACGCCTGCAAAGCCTTCTTAGACAGGTAGTAGGTTGTTAGTAGGATTCGTGTCGCGCCAATTTTCCCAATGGAATCAAGGGTGATTGGCTCCGGCGGTAGGGATCGAACCTACGACCAATTGATTAACAGTCAACTGCTCTACCGCTGAGCTACGCCGGAACACGAGGGGCGATTTAGCAACATGGATTACCCCGCGCAAGGGGGGAAATCGGTTTTCGGCCGTCAAATGCGTTCGAACCTCGCCTCGGGCGACAGCGCCGGGGTGGGGCGCACCATGTCGCGCACCGAGAGGTCGACCAGGTGGGCAAACACATTGCGCCGTGCCGCCGGCAGCAGAGCGGGCGGGGTGTCGGTGTAGATCGCGGCGGTGAGGGCCGGGATCGTCGCCGGTCGGTTGCCGAGGGCGGCGAGGATCTGCGCTTCGCGCTCGCCCCGGTGTGCCACCAGCCAGTCGAGCCGGGCGGCCGGGTCGCGCACCGGGGCGCCGTGGGCGGGGTAGAACACCCGGTCGGCGCGCGCGCGCAGGCGGGCGCAGGAGGCGAGAAAGGCGGTGAGATCCCCGTCGGGCGGCGAGATCAGCGTCGAGGCCCAGCCCATCACGTGGTCGCCGGTGAACACCGCATCGCCGAGCGCGAAGCTGAGGTGGCCAGCCATGTGCCCGGGCGTCCGGAGCGCCTCGAGCCTGCCGCCGCCGCCAAGATCCAGCTGCTCCCCATCGGCGAGCCTCTCGTCCGGGGCGAACCCGGAGTCGACGCCTTCGCCGCCACCCGAGAGCCCGCGCGCCGCCAGCTCTTGCATCACCTGCGACCGCCCGGCGGTGGCGTCGCCAAACGCGAAGACGGGGGCGCCGGTGGCCTCGGCGAGCGGGCGGGCGAGGGGGGAATGGTCGAGATGGGCGTGGCTGACGAGAATCCGCGCTACCCGCTCGCCAGGGGCAAGGCCGGCAAGAATCGCCCGCAGATGCGCCGGATCGGCCGGACCGGGATCGAGCACCGTCACCGCGCCGGTGCCGAGGATGTGGGTATTGGTGCCCCAATGGGTCATCGGCCCGGGGTTGGCGGCGATGAGCCGGCGCACGGCGGGACCGAGCGTGGCGATCTGGCCGGGGCGGGGCGGAGTGTCGGTCATGGCGCGAGCAAACAGCGGGTGCGGGCCAGAGGCAAGGGGCTTGCGCGACGGCGCGCGCCCCGCCTACACCGGAGGCGACCACAGACAGGAAAGCCCATGGCCCGCCGCCCCCGCAAGGACCGCACCTCCGAGACCCCGCCGGCGCCAAACGCCTTCCGCCTCGGCCTCGGTGCACCGCCGCGCCCGCGCTTCGAAATCGGCGGCGGGACGGCCCGCGCGGCGATCCGCGACCACGCGCTCAGGCTGCTGGAAGAGCACGGCGTGGCGGTGATCCACACGACCGCCCACGCGGCCCTGCTGAAGGCCGGGGCCAAGCCGGGCCCACAGCCCGACCGGCTGCGCCTTCCCCGCGCGCTGGTCGAGGAGGCGCTGCGCGAGACGCCCAAATCGGTGACCCTCGCGGGCAAGTCCCCGGCGCGCGACATCTCCCTGCCGCGGCGCGACAACGGCTTCGTGATGCGCACCGGCACCGGCGCGCACGGCTTCATCGAGATCGACGGCGGCAACTACCGCAACATGGACATCTCGGATGTCGAGACGATTGCCCGGCTCGCCAACGGGCTCGACCAGGTCGGCTTCATCGCGCACCCGTTCTCCTACGGCGTGCACGAGCTGACCAGCGACATCCATGGCGTCGGCGAACTCATCGTCAACACCGACAAGCACATCTGGCTGCAGCCCTACAACGTCGAAAACGTGGAATTCCTGGTGCGCATTGTCGAGGCGGCGGGCTCCACCCCCCAGCGCCCGATCGCCTCGATGATCATGTGCTCCTTCACGCCGCTGGAATTCAAGGTGATGGATGTCGAGGCGCTGATCCAGGCGGGCAGGGCGGGGTTGGCGGTGCATGCCTGCGCGCTGCCCTCGGCGGGCGGCACCGCGCCCCTGTCGGTGGCCGGTAATGCGCTGATGGCGGTGGCCGAGATCTTCGCCATGGTGGCGATGGGCCACGTGCTCGCGCCCGGCCTGGCGATGATCGCCACGCCGCTCATGTTCACTCTCGACATGGCCACGGGCCAGGCGCTGCACAGCTGCCCCGAGAGCCTGCAGGCCAAGGCGCTGGCGGTCGAGGTGCTGCACGCCGAGGGGCTGGTGACGCATACCTATGGCATGGGGTCCGACACCCCGGCGGGCGATATCCAGTCGATGGCCGAGCGCGCCATGCTGGGCCAGGCGGTGGCGATGGCGGGGGCGGACATTCTCGGCGGTGTCGGCCAGCTCCAGACCGCGACGGTGTTTGATCCGGTGCAGGCGGTGCTGGACGACGCGCTTGGCGGCTACCTGCGGGCGCTGATCGCCGCGCCGCAGGTGGACGAGGCGGCGTTCAACTGGGACGAACTCAGCCAGATCGCCACCGGCGGGCATTTCCTCGCTTCCGACCACACGCTCGCGCTGTGCCGCGCGCAATACCGCCCCGACGTATTCCAGCGTGAGCGGCGCGACGATTACGACAAGGCGAACCGGCGCGGCGCCTGGGAAGTGGCGCGCGACCGTGCCAAGACGCTGATCGCAGCCGATCTGCCCGAGGGCCTGCCGGACGCGCATGCGCGCGCCGAGATCCGCGCCTTGCGGGCCCGCGCCGACGAAGAGATTGCCGGCAAAGCCACTGTCGCGGGCAAACGCGCGATGGTCTGAGGCGCAGCCCTTTCATCTTGCCCAAGACTTGCCTGCGCCCCTGGTATGGGCGAACCAGCGAAAAGGCTGGGGACGGTGCGCGTGGGGCGGGCGAAACGAGAGCGGGGCGACCGACGCCGCCCCGTCCCGTGGTTCCGTCAGGGTGTGGCTTACATCGCCGAGGCGGTCCAGAGCCACACCGCGTTGTTCTCGTGCGCGCCGCTGTCTTCGCCGATCAGCACGTCGCCGTTGTCGCGCACCACGATGTTGTCGGGGTTCGCAATATTGCCGGGGGCGCAGGCATTGACCTCGGCGGTCTCGTCGTAGGGCCCGCCGGCAACGGCGGGCACCATCGCGGTAATGTTGAACGCTGGGTCGAGAGCGAGCTGGTAGACCACGCCGCATTTGTTGGCCGCCACCTGGATGTCGCCGGCGTCGTCCGCCATCGTCTTGGAGACCTCCGACATAGCCATGTAGGCGAAGGGGTGGCCGGCGGCGATGGCGGCGGCGTTGACGTTCACGCCCTCCATCTTGCGAAACTCGGCCGACGCGCCCTTGGCGGCGGCGGCCTTGCGGCTCTCGAGAAAGGCCACACGGTCGTCGCCGGCCTGCCCTGCGGCCCAGGTGGCCACCTCTGCGTCGGAGATATAGGAGCTTTCGCCCTCCTTGTAGTCAGTTTGCGTGATGCCGTCGTAGGCGGCGATCCAGGTTTCGATCTCGGCCTCGGAGGCATGGGCCAGCTCGATCCAGGCGACGTCGAAGCCGGTGCTGGCGGCGTCTGCGCCCGGCGCCGCCTGCTGCGTCACCTTCGCGGCGTAGAGCGTGCCCGACGAGAGATCGCCGGCGGTGTCGGCGACGAATTTGAAGAACACCACGCCGGTGCCGTCATCCGAGAGGTAGACGGTCTTGTGGTCCGGCATCACCACCGCGTTCTCATGGCTGAAGCGGCCCAGGGCGAAATGCTTGACGGGGATCGCAGCACCGGCCGGGTCGGTGATCTCGACGATATAGCCGTAGCGGTAGGGGTTGGGGTAGGCGCCGAGGTAGGAGACCAGGCCCGCAACGTCGGCGATCTCGCCGTAGCCGGGGTTGTTCCAGTCGGCGGTTTCGTCGAAATAGAGCTCTTCCGAGCTGAGCGGCGTGTTCCAGGGGCTGAGCGTGCCGAAGCAGTTCACCCAGGTACCTTGGACGCCGGTGAAGTCGAGCATGAGCGCATCGTCGCCGTGGGCGGCCCAGCTGCCGTCTTCGGCGCGGGTGAGCTTCACGCGGCTCATCCCGCCGGGCCGGTCTTCCCAGTTGGTGAACAGGAAGCCCGCCCCCGCGCCGGTGGCGACGAAGGCGTTGAAATCGGGGTCGTTCGAGGTGCGGATCACGCCGCCGGCGCCGGCGATCGACCCGATCACGTCGAAATCGCCTTCCTGCACCAGGATCTGGTAGGCGCCGAGCGAGGTGGTGACGCGGGTTTTCGCCTCGCCCTCGGGCAGGGCGATCTCGCCGGCGGCGAAATCGGCGTTGGCGACCACGCCGATGGTGGCTTTGGCGAATTCGGTGGGGAGGTCATTGTTCGGGTGCTGGACGTTGAAGAACAGATCGCCCGCGTGCAGGAACAGACCGGTGACTTCCGCGCCGAGCGGCACGGTGGCGATCCGGGTGAGGGGGTCGGCAAGTGCCGGGGCAGTCATCGCGGTGCTGGCGAGGATCGCAGAGAGCAGGGTGGCTTTCATCGGGTCATGTCCTGTTGGTTGGAACGGCAGATGTCAGGACGCTAGGAAGCGAGCGTGACCGATCCATGACCCGGTGGCAAAGGTTTTGTGACAACAAGACACGGCTCCGAAGCGGGCGGGGGATTGGTAGGCCCGGAGGGACTCGAACCCCCAACCAAGGCGTTATGAGCGCCCTGCTCTAACCAATTGAGCTACAGGCCCACCTGCGCAAAGCTCCTATCATTTCGGTCTGGCGGGTCAAGCCGCCGTTGCCTTTCGCGCCCCCTTGGGCTATCGCGGCGGCAACCACCACGGGGGCCGACATGACCGAGAAAAAAGCCGGGATCACCTATGCCGACGCGGGCGTCGACATCGACGCGGGGAATGCGCTGGTCGAGCGAATCAAGCCGGCCGCGCGCCGCACCAACCGCCCCGGCGTGATGGCGGGGCTGGGCGGGTTCGGCGCGCTGTTTGATCTCAAGGCGGCGGGCTACAGCGACCCGGTGCTGGTGGCCGCGACCGACGGCGTGGGCACCAAGCTACGCATCGCCATCGACACCGGCAATGTTGCTACGATCGGCATCGACCTGGTCGCCATGTGCGTGAACGACCTTGTGTGCCAGGGCGCGGAGCCATTGTTTTTTCTCGACTATTTCGCCACCGGCAAGCTCGAGACCGAGACCGCCGCGCGCATCATCGAGGGCATTGCCGAGGGCTGCACCGCCTCCGGCTGCGCCCTGATCGGCGGCGAGACGGCGGAGATGCCCGGTATGTACGAGGCCGGCGATTTCGACCTTGCCGGCTTTGCCGTGGGGGCGATGGACCGCGGCGCGGACCTGCCCAAGGGTGTGGCGGCGGGTGACGTGCTGCTCGGGCTGGCCTCGAGCGGCGTGCATTCCAACGGCTATTCGCTGGTGCGCAAGCTGGTCGAGGTCTCCGGGCTGGGCTGGGGCGATGCCTGCCCGTTCGGTACGGGCACCTTGGGCGAGGCGCTGCTGGCGCCGACCCGGCTTTACGTGAAACCGGCCCTCGCGGCGGTGCGCGCGGGCGGCGTGCATGCGCTGGCGCATATCACCGGCGGGGGGCTCACCGAGAACCTGCCCCGCGTGCTGCCCAACGGGCTTGGCGCGCTGATCGACCTCGACGCCTGGGCGCTGCCGCCGGTGTTCAAATGGCTCGCCGAGACCGGTCAGATGGAGCAGGCGGAGCTTTTGAAAACCTTCAACGCCGGTATCGGCATGGTGCTGGCGGTTGCGCCGGGCGAGCTGCAGGCGGTGCGCGGCGTGCTGCAAGAGGCGGGCGAGACCGTGTTTCAAATCGGCCGGGTCCAGTCCGGGGCCGGCGTGAGCTATCTCGGGAGCCTCGTGTGACCAAACGCGTCGCCATCCTGATCTCGGGCTCGGGTTCGAACATGGTGTCGCTGGTCGAAAGCATGCAGGGCGATCACCCGGCCAGGCCGGTGCTGGTGCTGTCGAACGTGGCGGACGCGGGCGGTCTGGCCAAGGCCGAGGCGCACGGCATCGCCACGGCGGTGGTCGACCACAGGCCGTTCGGTAAGGACCGTGCCGGGTTCGAGGCGGCGCTGAGTGCCACGCTGGAAGCCGCCGCGCCCGATATCATCTGCCTCGCTGGGTTCATGCGCATTCTGACGCCCGCATTCACCGCGCGCTGGGCCGGCAGGATGCTGAACATCCACCCGTCGCTCTTGCCGAAATACCGCGGGCTGCACACCCATGCCCGCGCGCTGGAGGCGGGCGACGCCGAGGCCGGCTGCACCGTGCACGAGGTGACGGCCGAGCTCGACGGCGGGCCGATCCTGGGCCAGGCGCGGGTGGCGATCGAGCCGGGCGACACCGCCGAGACGCTGGCGGCGCGGATCCTGCCGTGGGAGCACAAGCTCTATCCGGCGGTGCTGCGCCGCTACGCGACCGGCGACCGCACGCCGGTGATGCTGAGCTGACGCCGGGCGGCTTGTGCGTTTCTCCAATGGCTTGCGGCGCGCTTTGGCGTGAGAAAAACGCTTTTCAAACAGGATATTGAGGCGGATCTTACCGGAATACCGGAATACCGGAATACTGGAATACCGGAATACCGGAATACCGGAAAAGTAGAGCCACGATGTTGAGGCGCAGGATCTTTTCGTGCGCCGATCTGCGCCGGATCGGGTCTGTCTGGCGGCGGAGCCGCGCCGTTCAGAGGTGCGCCAGGAACAGGGCTGTGCTGGCTTCGAAAAACCGCTCGCGGATGGCTGGGCGTTCCATCATGATCTCGTGCTCGGAGCCGTCGAGCATCTCCAGCTGCCCGTCGCTCCAGCGCCGCATCAGCCGCTTGATCGGGCGCGGCAGCACGATGCGTTCGTGGGTGCCGAGGAAGGTGAGCGCGGGCAGCCGGGGCGGCGTCATGCGGGTGAGAGCGCGGGTCTCGAACAGCGCCGCGCGCAGCCAGCGCAGGGTGGGCCCGCCGAGGATGAGATCGGGGTAGGTGTCGAGCTGGCGGCGCATGAAGTCCCACATCCCGCGGTCGGTGGTGAGATCGTTGCCTTCGAACGGATCGGCATAGAGTGCGTGGTCGAGGTCGGTGCGCGGGGTGAGCCGGCCACCGACGCCGGGCAGGGGGGCGGCGAGTGCGCTGACCCAGGCCAGCGGGCGCTCCCACGGGTCCATCTGCACGCCCCACATCGGCGCGGAGAAGGCGACCGCGCGCACGGGCAGACCCTCGTGCAGGGCGCGCAACCCGATGCAGCCCCCCATCGAATGGGCGACGAGGAAGAACGGCTCGGGCAGCTCGAGCCAGGCGGCGAGGTTCATCGCCGCGGCGAGATCGCGCTGGTACTCGTCGAAATCCACGACATGCCCGAGCCGCCGGTCGGTCATGGCGCGGGCGGTCAGGCCCTGGCCGCGCCAGTCGATCGTCAACACGGCAAACCCCTGGGCGGTGTAGGCCTGGGCGGCGGGGCCGTATTTTTCGATATATTCGGTGCGGCCGGGAAACAGCAACACCGTGCCGCGCGTTGGCGTGCCGGTGGGCACCGGCCAGGCCGCGACGCGGATGCGCATCCCGTCAGCAGCGGTGAGCCACCAGGCCTCGCCACCGGGCGGGCCGCCTGCCACGTCCTCGAACAGGGGCGCGGCCTCCATCGGTCAGCCGAGCAGACCGCCAAGGCGCATGGCGGCGCCCATGTCGCCATCGACAGCGAGTTTGCCGGACATGAACGCGGCTGTGGGGTTGAGCTCGCCGCCCATGATCGCCTGGAACACATCCGGCGCGGCGGTCAGGGTCACGTCGGCCGTCTCGTCGCCGGCGCGTGCGCCGGCGCTGTCGACCATCACCGCGCCCGCGCCCTCGAGCACGAACTTGGCCACGGCGTCAAAGCCGGCGCCGCCCAGTTTTTCGTTCAGCGCGACCACGGCCGCTTCGATCACATCGCTCATGTCTGCCATCCTTTGACAAATTGCGGGTTGGCGGCAAGCTTAGCCGCTCCGGCGCGTGCGCGGAACCGATTTCGCGGAATTTGACGCAAGGGCAGGGGCGCACGCGAAGGTGATGGGCAACGTCCCCGCCTCTGCGCTAGGATCGGGGCATGACACGCCTTGCGATCCTGTTTGCCGCGCTGATGGCCTTCACCGCGCCCGCCTGGGCCGAAGACGACCGGCTGGATGCGCTGTTCGAGGCGCTGCGCACGGCCGATGCGGGCAGTTACGAGCGGATCGAGGACCAGATCTGGGCGCTGTGGTCGCGCTCGGGGTCGGCGTCGCTCGACTACCTGCTGGAGCGGGGGCGCGACGCGATCGCAGCCGGCGAACAGGCGGCGGCGATCGAGCACCTGACCGCGCTGGTCGAAAACGCGCCGGACTTCGCCGAGGGCTGGAACGTGCGCGCCACGGCTTATTACCAGGCCGGGCTGGTCGGGCCGGCGCTGGCGGATATCGCGCGCACGCTCACGCTGGAGCCGCGCCATTTCGGGGCGCTGTCGGGGCTCGGCCTGATCCTCGAGGAAACCGGCCAGACCGAGGCGGCGATCCGGGCCTACGAGGCGGCGCTTGCTATACATCCGAACCGTCCCGATCTAAGAGAGGCCGTAGAACGCCTCGAAGAGGATCTTCAGGGCGAAGCGATCTGACGCCGGGCAGGAGATGGCATGACGCGGATCACCGCGGTCCTGGGCCCCACCAACACGGGCAAAACCCACTATGCGATCGAGCGGATGCTCGGCTATCGCAGCGGTGTGATCGGCCTGCCGCTGCGCCTGCTCGCGCGCGAGGTCTATGACCGGATCGTCGCGGTGCGCGGGCCCTCGGTGGTGGCGCTGGTCACCGGCGAAGAGCGGATCGTGCCCGACCGGGTGCAATACTGGGTCTGCACCGTCGAGGCGATGCCGGAGGGGCTGGGCACCGATTTTCTTGCCGTCGACGAGATCCAGCTTTGCGCCGATCCCGAGCGCGGGCATGTGTTTACCGACCGGCTGCTACATGCGCGCGGGCGCCACGAGACGCTGTTTCTTGGCGCCGAAACGATGCGCGGCGCGATTGCGGCGCTGGTGCCGAAGGCCGATTTTCTGAAGCGCGACCGGTTCAGCGCTCTCTCCTACGCAGGTTCGAAAAAGATAAGCCGGATGCCGTCCCGGAGTGCAATCGTCGGGTTTTCGGTTGATAATCTATATGCGATTGCAGAATTGATGCGCCGCCAGAAGGGTGGCGTGGCGGTGGTGATGGGCGCGCTCAGCCCCCGCACCCGCAACGCCCAGGTGGAGATGTATCAAAACGGCGATGTCGACTACCTGGTCGCCACCGACGCGATCGGCATGGGGCTGAACCTCGATGTGAACCACGTCGCCTTCTCGGCGCTCAGCAAGTTCGACGGGCGGCGCATGCGCCAGCTTGCGCCGAACGAGCTGGCGCAGATCGCCGGGCGGGCGGGGCGCTACCGCACCGATGGCAGCTTCGGGGTGACCGGCGAGGCGCCGCCCTTGGAGCCGGAGGTGATCGAGGCGATCGAGGAGCACCGGTTCACGCCGCTCAGAAAGCTCAACTGGCGCAATTCAGATCTGCGGTTCGGTTCGGTCGAGGCGCTGATCCGCGCGCTGGAGGAAAGCCCGGATGACGAGCGGCTGGTGCGCGCGCGCGAGGCCGATGACCTGATCGCGCTGAAGGCGCTGGCGGAGGATGCCGTGCTGCGCGCCCGCGCGACCGACGGCGCCTCGGTGCGGCTGCTGTGGGATGTCTGCCGGGTGCCCGACTTTCGCGGCATCAGCCACGCCGAACACGCCAACCTGCTGATGACGCTCTACACCGATCTGCACGAGCATGGCCGGGTGCGCGAGGACTGGTTCGCGGCCCAGGTGGCGCGGATCGACCGCCCGCACGGCGATATCGACACACTATCGAAACGACTCGCTTATATCCGCACCTGGACATATGTCGCGCAACGGAATGGCTGGTTGGCTGACGAAGGCCATTGGCGCGGCGAGACGCGTGCGGTAGAAGATCGCCTGTCGGACGCGCTTCATGGCGCGCTGACGCAAAGATTTGTTGACCGGCGGACCTCTGTCTTGCTCCGCCGGTTGAAGCAGAAGGAGAGCCTTGTGGCCGAGGTGAACGACAAGGGCGAAGTGCGCATCGAGGATCAATTCGTGGGTCGGCTGGAGGGGTTCCGCTTCCGCCAGGACGCGTCCGCCAGCCCGGAGGAGGCCAAGACGCTGCGCGCGGCGGCGGTGAGCGCGCTTGCGCCCGAGTTTCACCTGCGCGCCGACCGGTTCTACAACGCCCCCGATACCGAGCTCGATTTCACCGAGCAGGGCGGACTGATGTGGGGCGAGCACGCGGTGGGCAAACTCACCCGCGGCGACGACATTCTCAAGCCGCGCATCGAGGTGTTTGTCGATGAAGAGGCGGGGGCGGAGGTGGCCGACAAGGTCGCGCGCCGGTTGCAGCATTTCATCGACCGCAAGGTGGCGGCGCTGTTCGAGCCGCTGATCGCGATCGGCAAGGACGAGGCGCTGACCGGGCTTGCGCGCGGTTTCGGCTTCCAGCTGGTGGAGGCGATGGGGATCCTGCCGCGCGAGCGCGTGGCCGAGGACGTGAAGGCGCTCGATCAGGATGCGCGCGGGCTGCTGCGCAAGCATGGCGTGCGGTTCGGCCAGTTCACAATCTTCCTGCCGGCGCTGCTCAAGCCCGCGCCGACGCGGCTGCGGCTGGTGCTTTGGGGGCTGCAATCAGGCGCCGAGGAGTTTGCCGAGTCACCGCCGCCGGGCCTGGTGACGATTCCGGTGATCGAGGGCATCGCGCCCGAGGTCTACAGTCTGTCCGGCTATCGTCCGGCTGGGGCGCGGGCGATCCGCATCGACATGCTGGAACGTCTCGCCGACCAGTTGCGTGCGCAGAACACCCGCGCCGGCTTCGAGGCCAACCCCGACATGCTGTCGATCACCGGCATGACGCTGGCGCAATTCGCCGACCTGATGCAGGGGCTGGGCTACAAGGCCGAGCGCGGCCACCGGCCGAAGGTGCGCAGCACCGACCACGCCGCCGATGCGACCGGGCCGTCCGAGGTCGAGGCGCAGCCCTGGTCTGACCGGCCGGCCGAGCCCCATCCCGGCGAGCATGGCGTCAGCGAGGTCGAGGCGATCCCCGAGGCCGATGGCGCTGGCCATTCGAAGCATCTGCACATCGACCACCTGGAGGGCTCCGGCTTTTCGTCGGTCGAGGCGCAGCCGGATGTGGACGACGACGATGAATTCGAGCCGCATCCCGGCGTGCACGGGATCAGCGAAGCCGAGACCAACGTCGAGCCGGGCAACGAGCCCGAGACCTTCTTCACCTTCTCCTGGGGTGGATTCGCCAAGCGCCAGGGTGGCGACGGCACCGGTGGACGGGGCGGCAAGCCGCGCTCGGGCGGCGGTGGGGCCAAGGGTGGCGGCAAGCCGCGCAAGCCCCGGGGCGCACCGAAGGGCGGTGGCGGCGGCGGAGCCGGCAAGGCGCAGAACTTCCAGGCGCGCCCGCCGAAGAAAGACAGGCCGATCGACCCCGACAACCCCTTTGCCGCGGCGCTCATGGGGCTCAAGGACAAGACATAGGTGCCAAGCGGCACGCCGGATACATCCGCCCCACGCGCGACGATTCGCGCCGACAAATGGCTGTGGCACGCGCGGTTTTTCAAGACCCGCGGGCTGGCGGCCAAGGTGATCTCGGGCGGCCACCTGCGGGTGAATGCGGCCAAGGTGCACAAGCCGGCGCAAGGGGTGGCTCCGGGCGACGTATTGACATTTGCGCAAGGCCGGCGGATCCGGGTGGTGAAGGTGCTGGCGCTCAGCGAGCGGCGTGGCCCGGCCCCCGAAGCGCAGGCGCTTTACGAGGATCTCTCGCCAGCGTCCGGGCCTACCCCAGCCAGCCCGCGCTATGACGGCAAGGGCCGGCCAAGCGGGAAAGATCGTCGCAACGCCCGGCTTTTTGACCCTTCCCAGCTTGATTGATGCGATCAAGCCGGTTAGCTAGGCAAAATCCAACGGCTTAGGGTGTCCCATGACCTATATTGTCAACGACAAATGTATCGCCTGCAAATACACCGACTGCGTGGAAGTCTGCCCGGTGGACTGCTTCTACGAAGGCGAGAACATGCTGGTGATCCACCCCGACGAGTGCATCGACTGCGGTGTTTGCGAGCCGGAGTGCCCGGCCGACGCGATCCGCCCCGACACCGAGCCGGACGCGCAGAAATGGGTCGAGTTCAACCGCAAATACTCCGAACTGTGGCCGGTGATCGTGTCGAAGAAAGATCAATTGCCGGACGCCGAAGAGCGCGATGGTGAAGAGGGCAAGCTCGAGAAGTACTTCTCGGAAAAGGCCGGCGGCTGAGGCCTGCGCGCCTTCAGGCAGGCAAACGCAGCCGGGCGCGCCCGGGGTGCGGGTGCCGCGATGCGGCATGATTTGGAATCCCGGTGATTCTGTGTTATATTCATCTTCCTGTATGGAACCGGAGATCTGAGCGCGTGGCGTGGGGCTGCACGTTCCGCCACGACAAGTGACTGAGAGAACGACGCCGCAGCGGCAGGCATGGCCCGCCGCCGGAGCGTTTTCACGCTCCAGGGTTCCGGGTATTGAAAGGAATACAAAACACATGAGCAAGGCCAAAAAGCTGGATTTCCGCCCGAACGAGTTCGTCGTCTACCCTGCCCATGGCGTGGGAAAGATCATCTCGATCGAGGAGCAGGAAATCGCCGGTCTGTCGCTTGAGCTGTTCGTGATCTCGTTCGAGAAGGACAAGATGACCCTGCGGGTGCCGACCAACAAGGCGACCGAGGTGGGGATGCGCGGGCTGTCGAGCCCGGATGTCGTCTCGAAAGCGATGGACACGCTCAAGGGCAAGGCACGGGTGAAGCGCGCGATGTGGTCGCGCCGGGCACAGGAATACGAGCAGAAAATCAACTCGGGCGATCTGATCTCGATCGCCGAGGTGGTGCGCGACCTGCACCGCAACGACGACCAGCGCGAGCAGAGCTACTCGGAGCGCCAGCTGTACGAAGCGGCGCTGGAGCGGCTGACGCGCGAAGTGGCGGCGGTGTCGGGGGGTGACGAGCTCGCGGCACAGAAAAAGGTCGGCGATGTGCTGACCTCGCGTGCGGCCTGAGACCAAGGCGACCCACCACGATCAAAAGCAGAAACCGCCGTCCCATCCGGGGCGGCGGTTTTCGTTTGGCCGGTCAGGCGAGGGTGGCGGCGAGGGCGAGAAGCGCGGCGATTTCGCCGATCTGCTGGCTGGCGCCGAGAATATCGCCAGTCTGGCCCCCGATCTTGGCCTTAGCGAGCGCGGCCACGGCGATGGCGGCGAGCGCGGTCCATAGCGCGGGGGCAAGCATGGTCCAGCCGACCGACAGCAGCGCGAGCAGCACGGCGAGCGCCACGGCGAGGGTCGCGGTGTCCTGGCCCGGGCGACCGACATGCGACGACAGCCCGGCGCCGCGCGCGTTGGGCAGGGCGGCGGCGAGCACGGCCATCGGTGCGCGCGAGAGCGTGGCGGCCGCGATCAGCGGGCCGAGCAGCCAGCCCGCGCCGATCAGCACCGTGAGCGCCGACCAGCGCAGGATCAGCGCGAGGCCAAGGGCGAGCACGCCGTAGCTGCCGATATGGCTGTCTTTCATGATCTCGAGGCGGCGCGCGGGGTCCTGCCCGCCCCAGAGCCCATCGGCGCTGTCAGCCAGCCCATCTTCGTGTAGCGCACCGGTGGCGGCGATCTGGGTGGCGAGCACCAGAGCGGCAGCGAGGGGGGCGGGCAGGCCGAGGGCGAGCGCCAGCCAGCCGGTGGCTGCGGCCAGCACCGCAACGATGAGCCCGGCCAGCGGCCAGGCCCAAGCCGCGCGCGCGCCGCGCTTGCCGCGTGTCTGCACCGGCAGGCGAGTGAGCAGGGCGAAGGCCTCGGCAATATCGCCGGGCTGGGCGAGGGCGTGTTTTGAGTCAGGCATCGCGGTTTACAGTTTTTCCACTTCGACTCATTCGGTAATGGGGGCGGGCAGGCAGATCAACAGGAGACCCGCAATGGACGACGCCCCGTTTTCGACACTCGACGAGTTCCGTGCCGTTTTGGCGGGCGCGCCGGGACCAGACAGCGCGGCGCGGGCCGGGGCGCAAGCGCGCAACGGCCAGCTCACCAAGCCGCCGGGCGCGCTGGGGCGGCTTGAGGATCTGGCGATCTGGTACGCCGGCTGGCGCGGCGATGCGCGCCCCTCGCTGACGGCGCCGCAGGTGATCGTGTTTGCCGGCAACCACGGGGTGACGGCGCAGGGGGTCTCGGCTTTTCCGGCGGAGGTGACGGCGCAGATGGTGGCCAATTTCAAGGCCGGCGGCGCGGCGGTGAACCAGCTCGCCGCCGCATTCGGTGCGTCGATGGACGTGGTGGCGCTGGCGCTGGACCGCCCGACCGCGGATTTCACCCGAGGCCCGGCGATGAGCGCGGCGGAGGTGGTGGTCGCGCTGGTAACCGGCTGGGCGGCGGTCGACGCCGCGGCGGATCTGCTGGTGGTGGGCGAGATGGGAATCGGCAACACCACGAGCGCGGCTGCCCTGGCGCATGCGCTGTTCGGCGGCGCACCGGAAGACTGGACCGGGCGGGGCACCGGCGTGGACGATGCCGGACTGGCGCTGAAGGCCCGGGTGGTGGGCGAGGGGCTCGCCGCCAATCCGGGCGCAGCCTTGGAGCCGCTGGAGGCGCTGCGTTGCCTCGGGGGGCGCGAGCTGGCGGCGATGGCCGGGGCGATCGCGCGCGCCCGCGCCGAGCGCATTCCGGTGATTCTCGACGGGTTTATCTGCACCGCCGCCGCGGCCGTTCTGGAGCGGGCGATGCCGGGCGCGCTCGATCACGCGGTGGCGGGGCATGTCTCGGCCGAGGCCGCGCATGGGCGGCTGTTGGAGCGCCTGGGCAAAGCCCCGTTGCTTTCGCTCGGCATGCGGCTGGGCGAGGGCTCGGGCGCGGCACTGGCGATCGGCGTGCTGAAGGGGGCCGTCGCCTGCCACTCGGGGATGGCGAGTTTTGCCGAGGCGGGCGTGTCGGACGGCTGATCAGCGCCTGCTGCGGCGTGGGGGCGTTTTCGCGTCGCCGGCAGGGGCCTCGGCAGGGGTGCCGGGCCCGGTATCCATGATCCCGCCCATCGCGCCGCGCGCCGCGCGTTCTACCGCCTCGGCGGCCAGCGCCGCGCGCTCGCGCTCCAGCGCCTCGTCCGACATGAGCTGGGTGAGCAGGGCGGCGTGGATGTCCTGCTCAAGCGCGATGGCCCGGTCGAGATAGGGCTGGTTTTCGGCCGAGGGCACGCCCGGCTTCCACAGCTCACGAAGCTCGCGGATCGTGTGGCGGTCATGCTGGTAGAAGATTTCCTCGGCCTGCGCCGCCTCGTATTCCGACAACCCGACGTTTTCCAGCACGTAGCGCCCGGCACGCAGCGATGAATCGAACAGCTCGCGCACCACGTGGTCGGCCCCGGCGTGCAACAGCTCGTAGGTGTGGGCACGGTCGCGGGCGCGCACGATGATGGTGATCTCCGGGTTCACCTGCTTGGCGTGGCGCACGATTTTCACCGCGCCCTCGGGATTATTGATCGTGATCACCAGCACCTTGGCCGTGGCAAGCCCCGCGGCGCGCAACAGGTCGGGCCGGGTCGGGTCGCCCAAAAAGGTCTTCACCCCGAGGCGGCGCATGTAACGGACGCGCTTGAGATTGTTGTCGAGCAGGGTGGTGCCGAAGCCGGCCGAGCGCACCAGCCGGTTCACCACCTGGCCGAACCGGCCTGAACCGACGATGATCACCCGGTGTTGCTCGTCGATTTCGTCGTTGTCGGGGTGGTCGACCTTGTCTTGGCGGCGGCGGGCGAGCAGATCGTGGGCGATGAAGGCGAGCGGGGTGAGCAGCATCGACAGGGCGATCACGGTGAGAAGATCGCCGCCCACGAATTCGGTCAGAACGCCCTGTTGCAGCGCGAAGGTGACGAGGACGAAACCGAATTCGCCGGCCTGGGCGAGGCCGAGGGTGAACAGCCAGTGATCGCGGCGGCGCAGGCCGAAGGCGCGGCCGAGGATCGCGAGCACGCCAGCCTTGCCGGCCATCAGCGCGAGGGTGAGCGCGATCAGGCGCAGCGGGTCGGCGAGGAAGCCGGCAAGGTCGATACTGGCGCCGACGGTGATGAAGAACAGCCCGAGCAGCAGGCCCTTGAACGGCTGGATGTCAGTTTCGAGCTCGTGACGGAACTCGGAGCCGGCGAGGATGACGCCGGCGAGGAAGGTGCCGAGCGCGGGTGACAGGCCGACCAGGCTCATCAGCAGGGCGATGCCGACGACCAGCAGCAGCGCGAAGGCGGTGTAGATCTCGCGCAGACGGGCGGCGTCGATGAAATGGAACGCCGGGCGCACCAGGAAGCGCCCGCCGAGGATCACCGCCGCCACCGCGCCGAGGGTGACGAGGGTGGCGCCCCAGCCCGGCAACCCCTCGACCAGGGACAGCGAGGCGGCATTGGCGCCGTCGGGGATATGGGCCCGGCCGGAATAGGACGGGGGGGCGAGCAGTGGCAGGAGCGCCAGCATCGGGATCACCGCGATGTCCTGGGTCAGCAGGACGGAAAAGCTCGATCGGCCCCCGGCGGTCTGGAACAGGCCCTTCTCGGTGAGGGTCTGAAGCACGATGGCGGTGGAGGAGAGGGCGAGAATCATCCCGACCGCGAGCGCGGTTTGCCAACCTTCGCCCATCGCGATGACGGCGACGAAGATCAGCGCCGTGGTCAGGGTGATCTGCAACCCACCGAGGCCGGTGAGGCGGTGGCGCATGTCCCACAAGGCGCGCGGCTCGAGCTCCAGCCCGATGAGGAACAGCATCATCACCACGCCGAACTCGGCGAAATGGCGCAGATCGGCGGTCTCCGACCCGGTGAGCCCGGTAATCGGCCCAATGACCAGACCGGCGAGCAGGTAGCCCAGCACCGACCCAAGGCCGAGCCGCGCGGCGATCGGCACGGCGATTACGGCGGTTGCGAGGTAGATCGTGGCGTCGAGCAGGAATGGTTCCATACTGGCGGTATTGCAACCGGGACCGGCTTTGGCAAGAACCCGCGCGCCGCGCGCGTCAATGGGTGAAGTTGAGGATGTCCTGGCTCTCGGAGGCGATGCGTTCGAGCTTGGCGTTGATGCGCTCCTGGAACGTGCCGAGCTGGCTGATGATGTCCGACAGCGCATCGCCGGTGCCGATGGTGCGCCCGCTCTCGATCTTGCACAGCACGCGGGTGGTGGAGAGGCCGAGCACATGGCGCTGCATCGTGTCGCAAGCGCGCCGGATCCGGTCGGCCTCTTCGCGCACGCGGGAGATACCCCGGCGCGACTTGTCGACGTAATCCGCCACTTGGCGCGAAAGAATGCGGCGTTCGCCTTCAAGATCGACCTCGCCAAGCTGGCGCCGTTCGTCGTTCAGCTGGACTTCGCACTCATGCAGGATGCGCGCGATCCCCTCGAGAAACATCGACGCGTTGACCGTGCCGTGGATGGTGGCGAAGGTCGACCCGGTGCCGACCACGTTGGCCTCGAACCAGTCCGACATTTCGCGCGAGATCGCGCCGTAATTCTTCGACAGGGTCGAGACCGGACCGCCGGTCGGCTCCAGGCGCGAGGCGATCACCTGCATGTTGTGGGGGATCGTGCGCATCGCGTGGAACTCGTCGACCAGCGCCGCGGTTTCGTTCTGCAGCCGGTCGGCGGCTTTGAGAATTCGGCGAAAGCCGAGTATCTTGGTGTCTTGCGCGATCGACAGGCCCTGGTCGCGCGACAGGATTTCGTGGCTCAGCGCATGGGCTGCGAACTTGTCGTAGTCGGCGAAGCCGAGCTTTTTGAGGCGGGCGAGAAGGCGCTTCGCGCTGTCCTCGGGCGATATGTCCTGCTCAAGCTCCAACGCGCGCAATGCCGCGTATTCAGCTTCGATCAGCGCGAGCAGGTCGCTCGACGGTTTGATCCGGGCCGAGAGGTAGCCGTCGCCGGCCGGGGCGACGACCGCGTAGACCCAGTAGTAAAGACCATCGCGCGCGCGGTTCTTGACGTAGGCGCCGATCGGCTCGCCGCGCCTGATCCTGTCCCACAACAGCCAGAACACGGCGCGCGGCATGTCGGGGTGGCGGATGATCTTGTGGGGCGCGCCGAGGATTTCGGCCCAGTCGTAGCCGGCGACGCGGCGAAACACGTAGTTGCCCGCCTCGATCACCCCGCGCGCGTCGGTGCGCGAGAAGAACACCTCGTCGAGGCTGAACGGGGCCTCGCCGGTAGCGGGGCGAATCTCATTGCGTTTTTCGATGTAGCTCAAGGCTATGGCCCCCGCAGGTCTGGCCAGGTGCGCGCGTCACCCGGGTCTGCCCTAGTTTAGCGTCAATCCCTTGCGGCTCGGTTAATGCGCGATGGGAAATCGGCCGCGCGCCGCGCGGTTCGGCGCGCAGCGGGGGACGTCAGCGGTCCGGTGGGGGGGGGTGGGGCGAGGCCTCAGCCCAGCGGCAGCACTTCGAGCGTGTAGGCGCGGCTGCCCTTCTGGTAGGTCAGCTGCGAGGTTGAGATCGATGTGACCTTGCCGCCGTCGAGCCGGTCGCCGATCTCGACTTTTACGTAGCGGCCATTGTCGAGGCGGACCAGCGCGCGGCGGGAACTCGAGCTGCCGTAGATGCCGATCAGGTTGATATCGCGCAGGTTCAGCGCGTTCTCCGTCGTTGCGCGGGTGGCGACGCTGGCGGAGGTGGGGATCGACGGCGTGACCGTCGCCACCGCGGCGATCACCTGCGAGCCATCGGAGGCGCTGTCGCGGGCCGAGGACACGATGCCCGCGAAGTTCGTCGGCCGGGGCGACGGCACGACCGAGGCCAGAACGGCGAGCTCAGTGGCGTTGACCAGGGCGGCGTCGACCACATCCTCGACGGCGGCGTCGATCGCGGCGGTGTCGGTGGTCGGGGCGGCATCCTCCGGGCGCGGCGTGGGGCGGATCAGCGCGGCGTTGTCGTCGGTCGCCGCCGGGTCGGCCGGAGCGGTGGCGTCGGCGGGGGCGGGCTCGACCAGTGCGGGCACGGGTGCGGGCGGCACGAGGTTGGCCGGGCGCAGGAGTGGGCGGGTGCGCGGGACGCCGGGCAGGGCGTAGGGCGTCGCAGGTTCGGCCGGGGCAATGGCGGCGGCAGGATCGACGGCGGCGGCTGGATCGACAATAGCCGGGTCTGGCGGGTCTGCCGGCGTCGCGTCCGGTGCCGGTGCCGGCGCCGCGTCCGGTTCCGGGGCCGGAAACAGCCCGGCGGGCGGGGCCGGCGGCACGGCGGGGGGCCGGCCGCTGTACACGAGGATGCCGGTCGGGCTGAGCGCGCCCTGTGGGGTAGGCACGACAAGGCCGTTCGCATCGAGATCGAAGGTGGTGCCGGGCGGCGGTGGCGGCACCGGGTCGGCCAACGCTGCCTCGCGCAATCCGCCACCGGTGGTATCGGGCAGCGCGGCGGGTTCGTGCGCGGTCACGCTGTCGGCGAGCCCGGCGATGTCAAGCGCGTCAAGCCGGGTGGTTTCCGGTTCGCTCGGGGCGTCGGGCGCGCGCTGCCAGATGCCGGTGGCGGCGTAGCGCGCCTGGGCGGCTTCGGGCGACAGCACCTCGGCCGTGGCGGGCGGCTCGGGGATGATCGGGTCGGTCGCTGGCGCGGCCGGATCGGCCACAATGGGCGTGGCGGTGCTCTCGGTGGCGACCTCCGGACCAGGATTGAAAAGGCTGGTCTGGCCATCGTCGATCACGA